>Ga0326726_10000074_pt1 | contig 93406 bp, 84 predicted proteins | sample MHFenrmetagenome_2_FD_207603 | JGI IMG/M metagenome (GOLD analysis project Ga0326726, IMG submission 207603) | Lab enriched peat soil microbial communities from Michigan Hollow, Ithaca, NY, United States - MHF15MN | ecosystem: Environmental > Terrestrial > Soil > Wetlands > Peat | place: USA... | reverse complement strand
GTGGATGAACACTGGTTGACAGCAGAGGATTCCACAGTCATCCAGAAAGGCATGGTGCTCAATATTGAGCTGTATTCATTCAGCGACGAGGCGGTCATGATCGGTGACGAGGAGACATTCGTCGTTACGGATGGAGGAACGGAAAAACTCAGCACGCTGCCGGTCGATATAATCGAAAGAATTTTTCCTTGAAATTCGCCAAGTTGAAGAGACACCATAGTTTGGTCACGAATAAGCTGATAGTTCGTTGTACTTTCGATTGCTAATTGCGGAAGGACCCGGTATGTCCCAACGGAAACTCAGAGTTGCCATCCTGGGGGCAGGACTGATCGCCCCAAACCACGCCGCTGGATTCCAAGAAGTTCCCGACCTGGCAGAGGTGGTTGCCGTCTGTGACACAAACCATGAAAACGCTGAAACTCTGGCGACTATGTTCGATGCCGGAATTTACACTAATTATCACGATCTGCTTGCCGATCCCGAAGTTGACCTGGTGGACGTCCTGCTCCCGCATCATCTCCATTATCCTGCAGCGATGGATATTATTGCTGCCAAAAAGCACCTCCTGCTCGAGAAACCGGTGGCGGTGTCCTACCAAAAGTCTATGGAAATTTATGAGGCCGCGAAAAAAGCTGGAATCCACTTCGGGGTGGCTGAAAATACCCGCTATACTCGCGCCTATATCGAGGCCGAGAAAATCATCCAGAGCGGAAAACTCGGAAAAATCACACTTGTCCGAAGTTTCCTGCCAGCAAACGAGCGCATGCGTCTCTCAAGCGACGATTTCTGGGGTAAGCAGCTTGGTATGGGCGGCGGAACGCTGATAGACTCGGGGCCGCATACTTTTTATCTGCTGAAGTGGCTTTTTGGCGATATCAAGGAACTGATTGCTTTCACATCGCAAATATACGATGTAAAAAGCGAAGTGGAAGACAATGCCGATGTGCGGGGTAAGTTGGCCTGTGGTGCGAATTTCCTGTCCAGTTTTACATTTACAGCCGAGGTGCCGCACAGCGAGCGGCTGGAAATATACGGTTCGAGCGGGTCGCTGGTAATCGACCAACTGGTAAACCCGCCCGTAAAGTTCTATGGAGAACCTGTAGATTTCGACGGGACAGCAATCGAAGGTCCAGAATACGATCCAATGGGCTGGCATTATTTTTCCATCGTGGAAGAGGTTAAAGATTTCGTTCGAACGGTAGTCGAAGACCGCCCACCGACGGTGGACCCCCTGGACTGTTGCTATGCAGTCAAGGTGATCGAGAAGGCATACGAATCTGTAAAAAACGGAAATAAGCTTGTGCAAGTGTAGCTGTTTCATTTCATATACCCAAACCTGTAATCCAAAAAGGAGAATAGCATGGCAGACATCAAACCGTATCTTCAAAGGATGATAGACCGATTCGCCAATCCCGGAGTGCAGGCAGCCCTAAAAGGTTTTACCAAAACCCTGCAATTCAATTTCTCAGATACAAAGGAATCCTGGCTGATCCGTTCCACGGATGGAACCCAGGCAACCCTTGCGCAGGAAAGCCTGGAAAAACCAGATATCCTCGTTACCATCGCGACGGACATCCTGGTGGGGATCATGGACAAGAAGATCAACGGCACCACCGCTTATATGCAGCGCAAGATCCAGGTCAAGGGGAAAATGGAAGACCTGATGAAGCTGCAGAAGTTGATGATGTAATAGACGCAATCTTTTACAAATCCAATTCCAAATCCCTGCGAATTTCACGAGTAACCCAAAATCCGCAGGAGGTAATTTCCGAGGGGAAAATTTAGTGTTATTAAATATGAGGTGCATATGGCAACTATAAGCGCTGCAGTAACGAAAAGGTCGATAGGTTTCCTGATCGGAATGTCCACGCTTATGCTGGGGGCAAACCTGGTCTGGGTTTCATATAACAGTGTGCTGCTGCCCACGCTGGTTGAAAATGTGATGACTGTGGGAAAAGGGCTGGTGGTCGGATTAATCGGATTTTTCGGGACATTGCTTGCCGTCCTCGTGAGCATACTGTCAGGGATCATCAGCGACCACACTGCCAGTAAATGGGGACGGCGAACTCCCTCCATCCTGATAGGTGCCCTGCTGGCACTACCTTTGATCGGGCTGCCATCACTCCTGCTAACCCCGGCGCTTCGGAGCGCTCTCCTTCCAATCGCCTTGCCAATCATCGCGATCAGCTTCTGTGGGATGCAATTCTTCACCAACGTTGGAAATGGAGCGTGGTGGCCCCTGCTCGTGGACGTGGTGCCAGAAGATCAACGAGGCACTGCTTCAGGAATTACCGGGTTCTTCACCATGCTCGGTTCAGCCATTGGAATCGTTCTCATTACGATCCTCAACCAAAACGGACAAACGGGTGCAGCGCTATGGCTGGTGGGTGGGATCTTTGCGATTACGGGTATTGTCAATGCTCTTGCCATCCGAGGAAAAGATACACCTGCCCTCCCTTCAGAGCGCATCAGCCTTTTAAAGGCCATGCGTGACATGTTCAAGGTACGGACGCGCGTGCCGGTGTTCTTCTGGCTGGTGCTGGCGGTATTGCTCGCTTTCATGGGTCTTAACAGCCTCCAATTTTTCGCACGCTATTTCTTCGAAGTTTATTTTCCAGCCATTTCTCCGGACGCGGCTTTCCGAACAATGGGAGGCATCAGCCTGCTGGTGACCATGCTGGCAGCAGTAATTTCCGGCGTGGTCTCAGACAAAATCGGGCGGAGGAAACTGCTGCTATGGTCCATGTTCGTTAGCGCAATCACCACGCTCCTGATGGGATTGACCGGGAATTACATCGTTTTCCTGATCATGGCTGCCATCCGCTCAGCGGCGACCGGACCGTTGATGGTAGTGGCTCCCGCCCTGGCGAGCGACCTGTCGCCAAGAGATGAAGCCGGTCAGTACATGGCGTACAACAATCTCTCCACCGGTTTATCAGGCGCACTGGCCTCGCTCATTTTCGGAGTCATCCTGGTAACGATGACAAAATCAACCTTTGTCCTGCTTTTCATCATTTCCGCCATTCTCTTCCTGGTGGGTGGAATCGTGTTTGCCATTAAAGTCCCGCAAAAAGAACTGGATGCGCGCACCAAAGGTGCAAATTGAAGACCTGGATCTTCCTTTCGGCCCATTTTGACGACGTGGTGCTATCAGCTGGCGGCCTCGTATGGGAACTTTCGAAACGCGGTGAGCGGGTCGAGATCTGGACGATATGCGCCGGCGACCCACCTGCGGATAAACCATTGACGGAGTACGCCCAACTCCTCCACGGATTCTGGAATATCGGCGAGGACGTACCGGTCAAACGGAGCAAGGAAGATGCGGCATGCTGCCAGGTGCTGGGTGCGTCGGCCTATCGACGCTATACCGTTCCGGATAACATCTACCGGTATTACCCCGGAACCGACACGGCGGTGATCAAGGAGAACGAGGACCAGTTCAAGCCAATGGAGACGGAAGAAGGATATCTCATCCCGCAGGTGACAGATTTTCTGCGCAAGAACCTGCCCGAGAATTATGAACTGGTGGCGCCATTAGCGATCGGAAGCCACCGCGACCACGTGCTGACACGTACAGCGGCGGAAAGGCTGGGAGGGCAGACCTGGCATTACGCGGATTACCCCTACCTGATCTACGGGGAACATTCGCTTGGTGATTGGCTGCCCGAGAAGATCGAAACCTTTTCGTTAAATATATCCCCCAAGGGGCTGAAGGCCTGGAAGGATGGTTTTGCCTGCCAGCGTTCGCAGATACCGCTGCTATACGTGGATGAAGAAGACATGCGGGAGTCGATCGAAAAATATTTCAAGAGCGGGTACGGGTTCACCCTGTGGAAATTCTAAGCGTGAAACGCCGTCATATTGCCATGTTATCGTGCCAAAACGACTACAAACGAATGACTGATTTTGAGGTGCTAATTTTAGATGACGGCTGCGTGAAACATGTTTTGGCGGCAGAGCATTTGGGGTGATTCTGCAAAATGCGTGAATTTCATGCAGAATCTATGCATTTGTGGGGACCGACACCCGGAAGCTCATTCAGGACGATCAATTTTTAATGTTCAGAGCCCTGGCAAAATCTACCAGTGAATGATTGCTGCCAACCAAATAATAGAACATTATTTCTATTAAGTCAAGTTGAAAGGCACGCCTGCCTGTGAGGGTGCAGGAGTTTCGGTAAGTGCAGTTTTTGATATATATATTCAATGATATTTTCAGTTCACTTTAATCGACATTTGAATAAGACATGATATAAAGAAATCACCCGAGAAAGCGCTTATAATATGATAATTCTTAAATTAATATTCAATTTGTAATCAAAATGAAAGAATAAAAAATGCCCGAAGAACAACTCTCTTCTCTATCACGACATAAAATTGCCATCCTGATTGACGGTGACAATGCCCAAGCCAACCTTTTACCACAAATGCTTGTTGAAGCCGGCAAATACGGGTTGGTAACTGTACGCCGGATCTATGGCGATTGGACCACGTCCAGTATGAATTCATGGAAGGATGTGTTGAATTTTCACGCCGTCCAGCCGATCCAGCAATTTCGATACACAATCGGAAAAAATGCTACAGATAGCGCAATGATCATTGACGCAATGGATCTGCTCCATTCCGGTGTAGTGGACGGATTCTGCCTGGTATCCAGCGATAGCGACTATACCCGGCTCGCGACCCGTATCCGAGAAAGCGGTGTGTTTGTCATGGGTGTCGGCGAGAAAAAGACACCCAAACCATTCGTTAATGCCTGCGATGTATTCGTTTACACTTCAAACCTGGTAACTGAACACAAACCAGCGCGCACGGCACCAACGAGACAAATCCAACGCCGAAAAAAGTCGACAACTCCGGCCAGTGCCACGTCAGTACCAGCAAGTGTACCTGCCCCGATTGCAGCTCCAGCGCCAGCCTCCGAACCGGATAGCGAGAACGATCCCATGCCAATCATCCGCCAAGCGTATGAAATAGCCCAGCAAGAGGACGGCTGGGCCCGCCTGGACCACATGGGGAATGCATTGTACCAACTTGATCCTGGATTTGACCCGCGCACCTACGGCCATCGCCAGCTCTCCCGCATGATTTCCAGTTACAAGGATTTATTTCAGATGCGTACGCAGGAAATTGATGGATCTACATTGTTTTATGTAAAGATGAAAGAATAGCCTCACCATATTTCTTCTATGATCGGAGTTTAGTGAGAGCTATTTGTTTTTAAATTTCCCCAGATAAAATCAGTTTATTCAGTAACAAGGATTAAATTATGTCAGCGAAAACCATTATTTTTATTCATGGAATGTACATGAATAATGTATGTTGGGAACACTGGATCGAACACTTCCAGGACAAAGGGTATAAATGTCTAGCTCCCGCGTGGCCGGGTAGAGATCAACCAATTGATCTGCTCCGCAGTCGTCATCCAGATTCAAAACTGGGGGAACTTACTTTAAGCAGTGTGGTTGAGCTATTTACTAAAACAATCAATGCCTTAGACGAAAAACCAATTCTTATCGGTCACTCAATGGGCGGGCTCATCGTACAGTTATTGCTGCAAAATGACCTGGCTATCGCAGGGGTTGCGATAGATACCGCACCACCCATGGGAGTATTTTCAGCCAAGTGGTCGTTTCTCAAATCAAACTGGGCTCATATTACTCCCTTCATATCGCAAAACAAGCCCATCGCAATGACCTTCGAGCGGTTTCAGTACACATTCGTCAATACCATGCCGCTGTCTGATCAAAAAGCAGCTTTTGAAAAATACGTCGTTCCTGAATCCCGTCGAGTCCCGCGCGAATCATTAACCGCCAGGATCGACTTTTCCAAACCCCACCCACCATTATTGTTGATAGCAGGAGGTGCAGACCATATCATCCCAGCTTCACTAAATAAGTCAAATTTTATCAAATATAAAAGATCGCCTTCGATCACCGCTTTCAAGGAATTTCCAGGAAGAGTACACTTTACCATCGGCCAATATGGTTGGGAAGATGTCGCGACTTACACCCTATCCTGGTTGAAGGATCAAAGAATATAAAGTCAAAATAAAGGTAATTAAAATAACAGGATTTGAAAAGCAATCTGGTTACACGAAAGCGATATATCAGCTGAAACTGGTTGTTTGGTTGTTTTTTTTCAGGAGGGAACTCAGTAATTTGTTACTAAAACCCAAGCAACAGGAATATTAGCCAGCATTTCCAATCAACTCAGTATAAACCCCCACAATTAGCTGCGCGATTTTCTCCCAATCATATTTTTGGGCATACTCTGCCGCATTCCTGCCCATTTCCTGGCGGAGAGACTCTTGACCCAGTAACCCTGTCAATTTTTCACAAAGCGCAATTTGATCTTCCGCAGGGACTGTGTAGCCAGTGACGCCATCCTGCACAAGGAACGCAAGCCCACCAACCTGGGAAGCAATAACCGGTGTTCCACAGGCCATCGCTTCCAGCGCCACCATTCCGAACGACTCATAATGTGAGGGCATTACTACAACTTCTGCAGCCGAGTAATAATATGGGAGGGTATCCTGTCCGCGTTTTCCAAGGAAAACCACCATCTTACCAACCGTTAATTCGTCACATAATCTTTGCAACCGAACCATCTCATCGCTCATCTCATCGGCGACTGCTTCGGGGTCCCCACCGATGACTGCCAGACGAACAGGTTCCTTTAAATTCTTTAGCGCCAGGCAGGCGACTGCCTGAATAAGCGTTGCAACTCCTTTAAGTGGCTCGATACGTCCAACAAACAATATCATGCGATCATCTGGAGCCAAACCGATGAATTGACGGGCTTCGTCTGCCGGGATGGGATAAAAGTGGCTGGTGTCCACCCCAGGCGGGATAATCTTGACCTTGAGAGCGTTGGTTTTGTAAAGCCATTCAAGTTGGGCTTGCTCTGCCGGAGTCGCGGCGATAATTCGATCTGCACGAGCTATCACCCTGCGTTCACCATCCAGTCTATATGATCCCTCCCGGTCTGCTTCTCTTCTAGCTACCCGGTTCTTCATCTCCCCTAATGTATGAAACATTTGAAGGATCGGTATTCCTGACCATATATCGGATAACGATTCAGCTGCCAACCCTGACATCCAATAATGACTATGAATAAGGTCATACTTTATGCCCTTATCCTTAGCGAATTGACAAATGCCATCTACAAACTGGGGTATGTACCCGGCAAGTTCACTTTTTGGAATTGGGACCTCAGGACCGGCAGGAACGTGGACAACGCGGTTCCCAAACCCAAGGTCATGCAGCACATGGGGCACATGCTCATCTTGAGAACGAGTGAAAACATCCACATGAATTCCCAAACGACCCAGTTCCCGAGTCAGATCGCGTACATAGACATTCATCCCACCTGTGTCTTTACCACCCAATGTCGCAAGAGGACAAGTGTGGTAGGAAAGCATGGCAATATTCACGACTTTAGTATAACATGCACACGTCACCTTGAAGGTGACGTGTACCTATAGTATAATCCCGCCGCTATGAACCGCCGCCATAGCTCAGTCGGTAGAGCAGACGTTTCGTAAACGCCAGGTCAAGAGTTCAAATCTCTTTGGCGGCTTAACCCCATGACCAGATCCTGGCTTAAGTTGATTGTTTGGGAAGACATTCCCCAAATGGCTACAATTTAAGTTTCTAACCCACCTCTTCAGACTATACGCTGAAGACCATATTGCAGGGCGGGACGTATTCACTCACCATCCACACACGCATAAAACCATCGGATTTCGCAAACCCGGCTTCGCCATAGATAAATTTATATGCTATGCGTTCTTTTTCAGTGCATCGGTAAAAATTCCCAAAGCATCATTAATTTGGGTTTCGGTCACAATTAATGGCGGTATCCAGCGAACGACATTATCGTATGTCCCGCATGATAAAAGGAGCAGCCCGCGTTCCTCACAGGAATGAATGACAGCTTTAGTGACGGACTTATCTGCCGGTTTCCCGTTTACAGTGAATTCTGTGCCGATCATCAGCCCCAACCCGCGCACGTCGCCAATCAGGGGGTATTCCTCTTGAAGTTTGCGTAATCCAGTAGTCAACTGGACTCCACGCCTGGCTGCATTACTGGGCATATCTTCGTCACGCATTGCCCGGATGGTTGCGATGCCCGCAGCGCATGCCACCGGGTTCCCTCCATAGGTGCCTCCGTGCGAGCCGGTCTGCCATTTTTTCATTAGATCCAGCCGACTGAATACGCCTGATAATGGCAAGCCAGAGGCAATCCCTTTGGCAACCGTCATAATATCCGGTACGACCCCGAAATGCTCCTGAGCAAACCATTTTCCTGTCCGGCCAAAACCGGACTGAACTTCATCGAAAATCAGCATGATCCCGGTCCGGTCGCAAATTGCGCGCAAACCCTGCATAAATGATACTGGTGGAGCGACATAACCCCCTTCTCCCAATTCCGGTTCAATCAGGATGGCAGCCGTCTCTGCCGGAGAAGTCTGTGAGAGGAGTAGTTCTTCCAAAGCTCCCAAACAATATTCAGTGGTTTTTTCTTCGTTCATGCCCAATTTATATGCGTATGGGTAAGGAGAAACAAAAACTCCTGCAGGAAGTGGTTGATAACCCGACCGGTAGATGGTTTTTGAAGTAGTGAGAGCCATCGCACCGGAGGTTCGACCGTGGAAACTGCCCGAAAACACAATGACATTTGGCCTGCCGGTCACTGCACGCGCAAGTTTGATCGCGCCCTCCACGGCTTCAGCTCCGGAATTCGAGAAGAAGAAACCGTCAATGGACGGAGGAACTACTGTCCGAAGTTCTTCGATCAGTTGCAGCATCGGTTTGTGAACGACAATATTCACCTGGGCATGCAGGAACAATCCAGCCTGTTCCCGGATAGCTGCCACAACTTTGGGGTGGCAATGACCGGTATTGGTGACCCCAATCCCACAAGTAAAATCGAGGTATTTCCTGCCATCTTCGGCATAAATATAGCATCCCTCAGCGCGTTCTGCCTGGATGGGAAAGTTATGCGACCAAACAGGAGACATATGGGGATAATTTTCTTCATAAAGAGACATAGTGTGCGCCTTTTCGAATAGATCAGGATTTGTAAAAGGGAAGAATATTTAAAAACTCGTAAATAGGCGAGTCACTCGGAAATCAAATTCGACTCTGTTTTCCATATGCTGGCAAAAGACGGCCATAAGGTAGATCAGACCCAAGCCATGTGATTTATTATGCAGGCAGGTAGTCAGCAGCCCATTCGATGTCAAGTTCTTTCAGAGTCTCCCGTGTGGGGATGCCATTTTTCGTACAACCAGAAAGGTTGTAATACTCATCAAGCGCAGTCTCCAATTCTTCATGCGAAAGAGCCACACCTGCCGAAGGTCCGACGCCAGCCAGGGGTCTATAGAACTTCTTAGGTAATTGGTCATCCTTACGTTCAAATCCTTCGCGGGCGTTGAAAGTGCGCATTAATGCTATACGGCGATGCCCAAGTTCTAAAAGCTCGTTCACTGTAACTTCCCAGCCAGTGACAGCCTTAACCATCCTGGCAGTATCATTTGGACCGTAAAGACACCAGGTGGGGCCATAAACAAACTGACATATGGTTAACGTGTCCATCATACTGTAGAAGCACTGCGTTAGATAGGCAAAGCGCACTTTCTCGGGTGTCAAGCTTCGCCCCGGTTGTGGTTCACCAAGACCCATTTCCTTGAGTCTATCGAGATTAAATTGGGTTACACCCTCTTCATAATATGGATCATGTTCACTGGACTGATGATCCGCGCCAAAGGGATTGACGGCATAAATTAATGCCAGGGATCGCTTGACCTGCGGCATATGGGCTGGCGACTCTTCATTTTTACATGTCACCAAACACTCGTCTGCGCCTTTCCCCCATAATTCAGCTGCGCGGGCGGAACCTTCAGCCAGGACCGGCCCCAGTTTACCAGACCTGGTCACGATCTGTTTCAAGACTTCAATCATGGCATCCACATTTCCGAAGCGCAAGTCAATACCACCGGTTTCTTCCTTTGTAATAATGCCCTTCTCAAAACATTCCATCGCAAAGGCGATCGTCGCGCCACAAGTGATGGAATCCACACCATACATGTCGCAGATTTGGTGGGCGTGCGAGATGGCTGCCAGATTTCCAATACCACAATAGGAGCCAAAGGTGCTAAGTGTCTCGTATTCCGTCCCTCCATAGATGGGATCCGCCGTATATTTGCCTTCGGTGATTTCAACCACACGTTTACAACGAACGATGCATGCGAAACAGGTGTCACGTCCTTTAAGGATCGTCTCAGCCAATTTTTCTCCACTAATAGCTTCCGCCTGTTCGAATTGCCCTTCGTTGTAATTACGGGTGGGCAAAGTTCCGATCGTGTTTTGGAACATAACCACTCCAGCGGTTCCCAAAGCGCCAACACTCATATCCGGGTTGGTTAGCATGCTCGGTGGACCTGCACGGTTTAATTCAGTCAAAGCTTTTTGGTCGGCGATAGCGGGTTTTGCTTTGCCACGCACAACAATTGCCTTTAATTTCTTGCTCGCCATCACCAGCCCCATGCCAGTACGTCCATTCATACGATTCGCCATGTTGACAATACAAGAGAATCGAACTCCTTTTTCCGCCGCCGGTCCAACCTGCATGACCTGGGCCTTTGGATCACCGGCTTCCTGTTTTAGCAATGCATCCACTTCGCCAGTCACTTTGCCAAGCAAGTGAGAAGCATCGTGTAACTCCGCTTCTCCGTTAAGGATAGTCAGGTAAACCCATTTGGGACTTTTACCGCGGAAAACTACACCGTCAAATCCGGCAAACTTGAACTCAGCCGGGAAGAATCCACCCGCCTGCGAGTCGCCGATTGCCCCGCTCATGGGGGATTTGGCATTCACATTGATGCGACTCTGGCCCGAAATACTCGCGCCGGTAACCACGCTATCGAAAACGGTCAGCAAATTTTCGGGTCCGAGTGGATCGGCGCGTGCAGGGACTTCACGCAAGATGTAATACAACGCCATGGCTGAACCACCCATATACTTACGGTAGAACGACTCAGGTGGTTTTTCCACTTCCATCCTACCTGTGGTCAGGTCGACATGCAGAATTTTTCCGTGGTAACCGAATGACATAGGAGCCTCCTTGACCTAAATCTAATGAACAGAAGATCGATTTAATCGAACTACATTCCTGTTCACTTTCAAGATGGGAAAACCATTCCACAACAAGGTTTTTTTTACGATTTACATTTCCTTTATTCCATAAGGGAATCCGTAGTCGGCCATCTTGTCCATAAATGGGCGCGGATCAAACGCCTCCGGCCCAAGAACGCCCTTCCCTTTCCACTGGCCATGCTCCAACAGATCCCAGCCAATGACCGCATTAAATGCTGTCTGGGCTACGACCGCCTGACAACCAAATTTCTGCATGCACTCCGAGTTATCGGCTACCTGGTACAAGTACACTTGCCGCAGCTTTCCATCTTTCACGCCTTTAACCCAGGTCCCTGCACTGGTTTTACCGAACATTCTGTCGCCCAGATGGGCTGGATCAGGCAGACATGCCGCCACCACGTCACGGGGAGCGACTTGCAAACCTTTCACCTTGATTGGCTCTTTATTATCCAGGCCGAGCATGTGCAAGGTTTTCAGTACGCCGATGAACTGGTCACCCAATCCATATTTGAAAGTGACGCGCTTCGCTTTAACCCAGCGCGGGATAAGTAGAACCTCTTCATGTTCTACATTAACAACCTCAACCTTTCCAATTCCTTCTGGAAACTCGAACACTTCGGGTTCTGAGAATGGGTGTGTGGTGAACCATCCCTTTTCTTTTTCCCAGATCACCGGGGGATTCAAACATTCCTCAATCGTCGTCCAAATCGAGAAATTAGGTGCGAAATCATAACCTTTGACCTCGATATTGGCACCATCCCGAATGCCTATCTCCTCAATTTCATCGAAGAGGTGATCCTGAGCATAACGGGCAAAGACGTCTGCCATGCCAGGTTCCACTCCAAGCCCCACCAAACACAAGATCCCTTTTGCCGCCCATAGATTGGCACGTTCGAACTGGTAGTCCCCCAGTTTAACGCCGCACTTCTTGAATGGGTCCTGCGGGTGAGGCGCTGACAGGGTCATGGCCATATCCATGTAATTACATCCCACCTCGTAGGCCGCCTCGAAAATCGGTATATTGAAGCTTGGGTCACAAGCATTCATCACCAGGTCCACCTGGTATTTCTTTGCCAGGTTTTCTATCAGGTCCTGTTTACTGGCATCGACAAACTCCACGGGGAATCGCCCGGGGTCACCCAGTTTCGCCTGGACTTCCCTGGCGCGCTCCAGGTTATAGTCTGCCAGGACGAGCTGTTCGACCCACTGCCGCGGCTCGGCAATACGAGCAATGGCCTCCCCTACTCCCCCCACTCCGACAAGTAGCACCTTCATGATCCCTCTCCTTCATTCAATGTTGTTCTAAATTGATTCAAAGTCCACACACCCTTATGACCGTATTCGCTCAAAGGGAAACCGCATGCGCGGCATACATTTATGAATCTTCTTTGCCAGGCGATTATGACCTGCAAATTCGCAAATCGAAGGATGGTCAGATTATTCCCGGCAACCGACTTTACAAGCTTATTTCGCCTTAAAGTCTGTCCACAAGCTGTCGTACAACGTTGTTGCAGCCCCAACATCAATTATCGAAGTGGAATTCGCCAGGAATGCATCATCCGGATTTGTACCAGGAAACGCCATGTAGGATGCATAGAATTCTGCGTCGTTGGTTTTCATGTAATCGAGGGCAGCGGCGTTAGGGTTGGAATACGGGAACTCCTGGGAGATCAGTACGCTCTGATCAGCCTCGAGTACATAATTCAGGAACTGCTCGGCAGCATCCTTGTGGGGAGCGCCCTTCGGAATCGCCAGATTGTCAAACCAGATTGTACAACCTTCGGTTGGGCAGCTGTAAACGACATTTGGATCAGAGGCGTAAGCCAGGGAGGCATTTCCGTTATAGACCAACCCAGCCCATGCTTCTCCATTGATGATCGAATTTTCCGGCGCGTCGCTGTCGAACAAGAGGATGTTTGGCTTCAATTCGATTAGTTTCTGCTCAGCCGCCTGCAGCTGGGTGGGATCAGTAGCATTTCGGGGGTATCCCAACACGGTCAAGGACATCCCCATCACCTCACGCTCGTCATCAAGCAGAACCAAGCGACTATTAAACGCCGGGTCCCAGAGATCCGCGTAGCTCTTGGGTTCAAAGGGAACCGTGGTTTTATCATATATCAAGGCAGTCGTCCCCCATTGATAGGGGATCGTGTATTTATTCCCTGGGTCATAATCACGATTAATAAAGCGTGGGTCCAGATTGGTAAAATTAGGGATCTTGCTCATGTCCAAGGTTTCAAGCATCCCCTGGTTGACCATGATCGTGACTGTGTAGTCGCTGGGGATTACCACGTCATAACCGGACGCCCCTGCCTGAATTTTTGCCAGCATCTCTTCATTGGAGGAGTAGGTATCGTAATTAACCTTGATCCCATACTTCGCCGTGAAATTATCAAGGAGCTGCTGGGGGATGTAATCGGACCAGCCATAGAGATTTAATACTTTTGAGGCGGTATTCGTTGCGCCACAGGCCGGTAAAACCATAGCCATCAGGACCAAAACAGCAACCATTCGATAGAGTTTCATTTTCTTCTCCTTTTCTAATTTGGCCTCATGCCTTGCGGCTCTGGGCAACCTGGCCAATGACTAAGATAACGAATACGATCAAAACCCATAATGTTGACAGCGCATTGATCTCGGGTGTGACAACAAAACGTACCATCGAATACACTCTAAGCGGGAGAGTGGTGGAACCCGGGCCGGCGGTGAAATACGTTATGATGTAATCGTCGAGTGACAACGTCAAAGCCAGCATCGCCCCGGATAGGACCCCCGGCATGATCGTAGGGAGAGTCACCCGCCAGAAGGTTGTCAACTCATTGGCACCCAAGTCCATGGCAGCTTCATCAATCGCATTGTCGTAACCATGCAGTCGCGCCCGGACAACCAAAGCAACAAAGGGGATGTTGAATGCGATGTGGGATAGTGTGATCGTAACCAACCCCAATGTGAATTTGATCAACACAAAAAAAACCAGGAGCGAGATACCCATTACGACTTCCGGAATGACAATCGGAATATACATCAAGGTTTCGGATGTATTGTAGAACGGGAAATGATAGCGCTGCATTGCCAGGGCTGCCATCGTGCCAATAATGGTGGCAACCAGGGTCGAAACAAAAGCGATCATCAGCGTGTTCCGGGTGGCCAGTAAAATCTGCTGATCGTGAAACATAACGTCATACCACTTCAAGGTGAACCCCTGCCAGTGGAGGTTCAGCTTCTGGGAATTGAAAGAGAAAATGATCAACACCAGGATGGGAACGTAAATGAATAGATACGCAAAAAAAGTATAAATCCGTAACCAAAGAGCCGGTTTTTTCTCGCTCATACGAGCAGCTCCTCCCCGAAACCGGCTTTACGCGTGTAGTACAAGGTGAATACCATCGTCAAGAGCATCAGGATCATCGAGGCCGCAGAACCGAACGGCCAATCGCGGGCGGTAAGGAACTGGTTGCGGATGACGTTGCCGATCAAAATCGTTTTTGCGCCTCCCAGCAGATCCGAAACCACGAACATGCCCATGGCCGGGATGAAGGTCAAAATTGTCCCTGCAATCATCCCCGGGACACTCAGTGGCAAAGTAATTCGGAGGAAGGCTTTCCAGGGCGGGGCACCAAGGTCTGCACCTGCTTCCAATAACGAGTTTTCGATTTTTTCCAGGGATGTATAAAGGGGCAGGACCATGAATGGAAGGAATTCATAGACCATGCCGATCATCACAGCCGTTGGAGAATACAGAAGTCCCAAAGGAGCAGTAGTGAGGTGAGCCCATTGGAGGATCGAATCCAGGAAACCCCCGGAGCGGAGGATCATCATCCAGGCGTAAATACGAATAATGAAGTTTGTCCAAAATGGCAGCAGGATCAAAAAGAGCAGCAATGAGCGCGTTCGAGAGGGGGCATGAGCCAGGTAATAAGCCATGGGGTAACCAATCAACAAGCAAAGTAAGGTAGTTCCCAATCCAACAGCCAGCGAGAAGAGCATGATCTTCCCGTAAAGAGCGTTGAAAAGGCGGGCATAATTCGCCGGGTTAAATATAAAAAGCACCTGCCCGTAATCCCCGCGAGACAAGAAACTCAACCCAGTTACCAGCAGGAGGGGAAGGACGATCAGCAGGAATAAATAAAGATTAGCAGGAAAAATAAGGAACAAGCCCTGAGCAACCCGATTTTCACGCAGAGCTCGCACCAGCGAAAATTTTTTTACAGTTTTATTTATCGGGACAGTTGTCATGAAACATCTTCCGGGAGCACAAGAGTATTCTCCATTGGGATGTATATGCGCACTGCGTCTCCCGCAGAATAGTAGGCATCCGGGTCCAAGGTGGAGATCGCGTTCTGCTCCCAGGCCCGCATGCGAAGACCACTGCCCAAATCCAAAACCACGCGAGTGTCAGAACCAATATAAGCAGTGGTCACGACTTTGCCACGGAGGAGGTTTTCGGTTCCACGGAGATCCTTGATTTCCTTGTCGTCATCGTCCGCAAGTCGGACTTTTTCGGGACGGATCGATACCACGACTGTCTGCCCGACCGAGAGGTCACCCTGCCAGATCCCGGTTATCTCCTGATTCAACGTGTTAAGGAAAACGGTCACCCGATCCCTGGTCATTGCCTTGATGGTGCCGGCTAAAAAGTTGGTCTCCCCGATAAAATCAGCTACGAAACGGCAGTTCGGTCGTTCGTAAATCTCGACAGCTCCGCCGATCTGCAAAGCCTTACCCTTGTTCATTACCGCAATGCGGTTGGACATGGTCAGGGCTTCTTCCTGGTCGTGGGTCACGTAGATAAAAGTGATGCCCACCTGTTCCTGGAGCGCCTTGAGTTCCAACTGCATTTCTTTGCGCAGTTTCAAATCGAGCGCGCCCAGGGGTTCGTCGAGCAAAAGTACCTCGGGTCTTTTTACCAGGGCACGAGCCAACGCGATGCGCTGCTGCTGGCCTCCTGATAGCTGTTTAGGCTTGCGGCGTCCCATGCCGCCCAATTTAACCATTTCCAACGCCTCGCCCACACGACGCGTAATTTCTGGTTTTGGCACCTTTTCCATCTCAAGACCAAAGGCAATATTCTGAAACACAGTCATGTGCTGGAACAAAGCGTAACTTTGGAAGACCGTGTTAACCGGCCTTAGATATGGCGGAGTGTGCCCCATCTCCTTTTGATTAATAATAACCTCACCATGGGTCGGCCACTCGAAGCCAGCCATCATACGCAGCGAGGTAGTCTTACCACACCCAGAAGGTCCCAGAAATGAGAAAAATTCCCCGTGCTTGATCTCCAGAGTAACATGGTCAACAGCGTTTACAGTTCCACCTTCCGGTGTTGGGAAGGTCTTGACGACATCATGAAATTCAACTGCAAAATTACTATTCATATACTTTCGAGCAGTCCCAGTCTTTGTTCTTTAATCGGGGCCTGCCATATCTCCTTTCGGAAAAGCGGGCATCGATTTCAATGAGAGCTGGAAGTTGTGCTTGATGGCATGTTCTTGCTGACGAATTTAAGAGTGTCCTCCAGCCGGTCCAAGACAGCATCGATTTGCTCGCGAGTGATGACGATAGGCGGTTCAATACGAATCGTGTGAGCGCTGGTGAGGGTGCCAGCTACAAGAACCCCGCGCTTGAACAAGCCAGCGGCAACCTTATACCCAATTTGGGGCGTGAGGAAGTGCTGCCCGATGAGTAAGCCTTTGCCTGTAATTTCTTTATAAATCTGTGGGTACTGTTCCGCCAGCGATCGCAATTTCTGGATAAAGTAAGCTCCTTTTTCAGCAGCTTGCTTGGGGTAATCGTCCCGCAACACTACATTAATGGCCGCAATCGCGGCTGAGCAGGCCAGGGCACCCCCACCCGTGGTAGTGGTATGGATGAACGGGTTCGGGTACATCATACACTGCCAGATTTCCTCGGTCGAGCAGAAAGCGCTGACCGGCATCACACCCCCACCCAAAGACTTGGCGACTGAAAGAATGTCCGGGATGACGTTCCAATGATCCACGCCCCAAAGTTTACCGGTACGTCCCAGTCCAGTCTGGACCTCATCGGCAATGAGCAAGGTCCCATATTGTTTTGTTGCAGCTCGAATGCGCGGCCAAAAATCATCCGGTGGGACCAGGGCGCCGGCTTCTCCCTGGATAGGTTCCATCAATACTCCAGCCACTCCAACCCCTATTTTGTCACATATATCGAGTTGCTTCTCCACAGCGTCAGCGTCCCCAAAAGGAACGTGATAAACCGGTCCGCCATACAGAACACCAACGGGTTGTCGATAATCAGATTTACCAATCATGGACAGTGACCCCATCGTCTTCCCATGAAAGGCTTTCACTGCGACAATAAAGGCCGGCTTCTGGGTGTACATCTTGGCAAGTTTAATCGCCCCCTCGATACATTCCGTACCGCTGGCAGCAAAGAAGCTGTATTTTATATCGCCGGGGGTGATTTCAGCCATTAAACGCGCGAGCACCCCCCGTAAAGGATCAATCAATTCCTGGCTGGGCATTGGAGAACGCTTTAATTGTGCTCTTACTGCGTTTATCACGTCCGGGTGGCTCCAGCCGTGATCCATCATGCCGTAGCCGCCCAAGCAATCCAGATATTCGCGCCCAAGTACATCCCGGAAGACTGCGCCAGAACCGCTCCATTCTACAGAGGCCCAATCGCCTGCCTCGGTTACAGATTTGCGGTATTCAAGCCAGTTCTTATTGAAATGTTCGGCAAAATTGAATTTGGATTCTTCAATTATTTGCTTGCCTTCAGCTTCAGTCACTTCACTTTTCTGGATGATTTCCAGCCAATGTTGACTATATTCTTTAGCTTCTTTCAGAGCTTGTGGCATGAGTTATTCTCCGGTTGAATATAAGTTTGTGGGTAAATTTTCCGAAAAGGTTTATTAGGTAGAAGGAAAATCCGGAAACATTAGATTATTCCCAGTCGGATACTTCCTGGTACCAAGGTTTGCTCGCTCCGGTTTTAGCACGATTCTTCCATTTTCCCGATTTCGGTGTCCCTTCAATATATCTAAGGAAATAATCCACTTTTTCACCAATAATTGCCCGATGGTCATTATTAAGCGCGCTAACCCCAGCCGTAGCTTCCTTGATTTTTTTCAAGTTGGTGGTTGCGGTGTAATAAAAGCCCCAATCTTCGCTGAATAATTTTGAAATATATTTGGCATTGATGGCATCCTTATCTGTCTCGCTGATTGGAGCAGCCAGGAGAAGAAGCATGGCATCCTTGAGATCTTTGTCATTGATCTGGACGATTTGAAGCTTTTGAAGCATTAAATCCGCCAACGAGACACAAAATGGATGGAGTTCCAGGCGGTTGCGGTAATCAATTGGGTGGTTGTAATCCAATTTGTCAAAGAAAACATCGATCATGGGAATTTTTCCGCCAAAATAAATGTGACGGGCGTTACCACTAAGCATGGCGGCCCGCTTTTCCAGTTCGTAGCCCTGTTTGTCAAAAAAAGGAACAATTTTACCCCGGCATTTGCCGTAACAAGCATAATCAATGTCGGTAAAAACGCGGTCGCCCAAGCGCTCCATTTTTCGGTACAGATCCACAAATTCAGGAAAATGGATATGCAATGCGATCGGACCCATCGCACGCAGGATGATTCCCTGCTTTTGCGCCTCCTCGGTCAGGTGGCGCGCTTCATCCAGATATTCCTCCGGTTTGGGGTATTCGTCCAGCGGGATGTCTTTTGGGAGCCTGAATACTTTGTGCGGCATCATTGGGTTGCTCCTATCCTGACGTGAAAACGTAATCGATCACCTTGTTTTTTTCAAGCACAATAACAGCACCCTTCAGTATCCCTTCCGAGTACTCACTGCCCGGGTTGATAATGGTGGTTTTATGTATTTTTTGGACACCACGTGATTCGTGAATGTGACCGTGCAGTCCAAGGAGTGGCTGGTACTTTTGTATCATTTTCGCCACTGCCTGGCTGCCCACATGAATCTTATTATCTGCCGCCTGCACCAAATTTTCATCCAGCTTGGGAGCAAGATCCAGCGCAAAACCGTACGGAGGTGCATGAAAATTGAAGATCGCGGTCGACTTGTCCTTCACCTTGGCGATCAACTCTTCCAGCATTGGCTCCAATTCTTCGTCTGTTTTTTCGCGCGGGGTGTTCCATGGCGTCGGGTTCGCCCAGGAAAATGTGATCATCTCGTGTTCGCCCACTTCCACGTTCTTATTATTACAATTCACGATGACCGCAGAGTCTTCAATAACACTGTCGACTTCAAAATGATCGTCATTGCCTGCTGCCATATATACTTTATAAGTTGTGCCCTTCAAGCGTTCATCTGCCAGGGCGATCCATTCTTTTAAGCGCTGAAGCATTAATTGCTTGAACAATCCATCCACTTTCTTTGGATCTGCTTTAAATGCCTGGAACTCATCCGGAGTCTGGTGAACCCAGTAATATCCCATCATCTCGATGGTCTTAATTAATTTATCCAACTCTTCCTTTGTGGCGCATTCAGTGTGGGTGCCCATTAGCGTTGTTTCCCAACCACCTCCAGCCTTTTCCACCAGAGGCACAAGCACCTTCCCTGTTAAATCACCAAGCAGGATACCCACATCCACGTTGTAAACCTTCAAGGCATTCAGGTATTTTCTGTAACAAGTATTGGATCCATGAATGTCGGTCACGAAAAAGATTTTCGTCGTTTTACCCATCAGGGGCTCCTTGAAAACTAATCAAATAATTGCTTGGAAGGGACGGACGAATTTTACGTCCGCCCCTTCGAGATCAAAGAAAACCATTAATCTGGCGGCAATTCGCCAAACGTCATGCTAACGTCGACGCCCACCTGCTTGTTGCGCGCCTTCCAATAGAAGTACCATCCCACCCCAATCGCCCAGATCAACACGTAAAAGAGGAGGGACCCGATAGCCAATCCTTCCAAATCTGGCATAACGATGAAAAAGTAGAAGAGGATGGCCAAATAGATCAGGTTCACAACGCCACCGATTGTCACCACCGGGATGCCCAGGATATTCCATTTCTTGTATGGAGAAGAATCCCAGATATTCTTGGCTCTTTTCGAGAATGGGAAGATAGCTGCTGCTATCGCAGTGACACCAAACACTGAGACTATCTCCAAGCCAGTGACAGACAGGCCACTCATTTGGTTTTGGAATATTGTGTAAAGCAGGATGCCTATCTCGCCGAGAACAAAGCACAGAATGTGATTTTTAACCGGCGAAGCCCAGCGATAGTCAATATCCGCAAACCACTTGGGACCCATGCGGTCCATACCCCAGGCGAACAGGATGCGCGGGAACGCCAGGTAGGAGAGGGCGACCCACCACAAGTTAAAGACGATAAACGACATCGCCATCATAAACACTATAAACCAGTTGTGGTTAATGACCGCCGCCAACCCGACGAAGTTGGGTGCCCAAGGCAGGGTATACCCTGCCAACGCAGTCCCACTGTTATCAACCCACGCCGTGGCCGATAGGAATTCGAACCCAATAGTGCGATATAAGACAATCGCAAGCCACAGCATGAATGCGGCTGGGATCAGAATGGCAGATAGGTTTGCAAGGATGATGGTCTTATCCGGGCGTTTGACTTCGCCCGCAATAAACGTGATGCAATAGGAATAAGCGAATAACCATGATCCTGCCACCATGACGCCCAGCGTGTCGTACCAATTCCAGGTCTTGGGTAATACGTCGCCAGCCCCCTCGATAGCTGTCCGCGCAGATGTAAGGAAACTATTGTAATCAATGGAACCATACTGCGCGGCAAGATTGTTCCAGGCCTGGACAAAGGCATCGTGCGTGGTAAAGGTAAACACCAGCAGGATGACGGCACAGCCAACAATTCCCAGCACCATGATAACCTTTTGTACTCTGGCGAAAATCTTTATCCCAAAAACCACGAACAAGAAGGCGATAAAGTTCACGAGAGTGGCGATTACAAAAAACCAAAGATAAAATGGGCCAAATGGGGTAATGATCGTGCTGATGAGAGCGTCGGAAATATCCGGTCTTCCAAGGAACTGGAACAGCATGGTAAGTCCGGGGTCCACTGTCCACGGCGCCAGAATGTAGATCCACATGATCCACACGAAGGCATTCCCAAACGATTCAGCAATGCCGACTAGAGGGTGGATAATACGCGAGTTATAAATATACTCGCCGCCGGAACGCGGCATGGATCCTCCCAAAATACCCCAAACCAGTGAAAACCCGATGCCACACAACAATGCTGAAAGAAGCGTAGCAATAACCAAGTTTCCACCGGTATAGACCCCCAATCCCAGGCTGATCATCACCCACATGCTGGGAGTGAGCCCCTGGTTCATAAAGCCGACGCCAAAAGCGTCGATAAACGACAGGCCTCTGACAAGGCCGCTGGCTTTCCGAGCAAAAGCCATTTCTTCAGGCATAGGATTTTTCTCCTCTCTAGGATGTCGATTGATTTGGACAATTTACAAAATCATAAGGTCCATAGAACTTTAATTGAACTATCTCCCTTGCTCCTCCTTCCTTTTACTAAAATTTCCTTGTCCAATCTTTGGGCCAACGTTCGATAATAACCTTCGTCTGCGTAAAAAACTCGATGGCGTGTTTCCCCTGTCCATGGAGGTCTCCAAAGAAACTATTCTTCCATCCACTAAATGGGAAAAATGCCATCGGGGCAGCCACACCAATATTGATACCAATATTGCCGGCATCTGCTTCGTTGCGGAATTTGCGGGCCGCCGAGCCATCATGGGTGAATATCGAACCCATGTTGCCATATTTGCCATCATTGAGGATCTTGATTGCCTCTTCCACCGTTTTACAATGCATAATTCCAAGAACTGGACCGAAAACTTCGGTGGTAGCAATAATGCCGCCAACGGGGGTATCGGTCAGGATGGTAGGCTTGATAAAGTTACCTTTCTCGTACCCGTGGATGATCGCATTGCGACCATCCACGAGGATCTCCGCGCCTTCATCGAGGCCTTGCTGGATTAAACCTTCGATCCGTTTTTTGTCTTCCGGAGTGATCACAGGTCCCATCTGGACTGCAGGATCCAAGCCATAACCGGTAACCCGCTTCATCGCAGCTTCAGCAAATTTAGGGATAAAAACCTTATCTGCTTCGCCGATCATAATCGCGGTGGAGGCCGCCAGACAACGCTGACCTGAACAACCGAAGGCACTGTCCATCATGATACTGGTGGTCGTGTCGACGTCTGCATCCGGCAGGATAAGCACGGGATTTTTAGCTCCCCCCGCTGCAGAGACACGTTTCCCATGTGCCGTGCCGCGGCTGTAAACATGCATGGCTGTTTCGGTTGAACCAACAAAACTAATTGTCCTGATCAACGGGTGATCCAGCATGGCATTAACGATGTCTGAACCTCCGTTCACCATGTTGACAACCCCTGCCGGGAATCCCGCTTCCTCCAACAACCGGAACAACTTCACCATCGTGATCGGTACTCGACTGGATGGTTTGATGACTACCGTATTGCCTGTTGCAACTGCATATGGAATGAACCAAAAGGCGATCATTGCCGGGAAGTTGAACGGAGAAATGATGCCCGATACACCCAACGGCTGACGGATCATCATTTCGTCAATGCCGGGAGCAATATCTTCGACCACGTCACCCATCATCAAGGTGGGAGTCCCGCAGGCTACTTCCACATTTTCAATCGCCCGGCGCATTTCACCACGAGATTCGTCCAGGATTTTCCCGTGCTCTTCGGTTATACATCGAGCCAGATCTTCAAAATTGGCTTCCAGAAGATTCTTGAGCTTAAAAAGGTATTGGATGCGTTGGATGACGGGCACCTTGCGCCAATCTTGAAAAGCCTTATGAGCCAGTTGAACCGCTTCGTCCAGTTCTGCTCCAGAGGATACCGGCACCTTAGCCAGGATCTCCGCCGTAGCCGGATTTGGAACATCACGGAATTTTCCACTTGAAGATGCCGCCCATTTCCCATTAATATAATTCTTTAAAATCTCTTCACCCATTTCGATCTCCTCATGCAAGAATGTTCTTCTATTTTATTGCGCGGTCAGTTATTTCCAATGCCTTATCGACTATTGCCAACCCCTCGTCCAATTGGTCGTTGGTGATACACAAAGGTGGAACGACGAATACTATGCTCCCCATGCTGTTTGCCATAATAAAGGTGAACAGTCCATTCTGCTTTAGCGTCTTGCCAATCTCAGCCATTACAGGTGGGGCAAAGCTTTCCTTGGTCTCCCGGTTGACAACCAACTCGATCGCCGAGAATAACCCGATATAGCGCACATCACCAACTGAAGGATGACGTGTTTTAATGTCTTCGAGCGCCAGGCCGAGATGTCCGCCAACAGCAACTGCGTTTTCGATCAAGTGATCTTCTTCATAAACCGAAATGGTTGCCACCGCAGCCGCGCAAGCCAGAGCGTGCCCGTTATACGTCAGGCCTGCATACAAGTATTTATCATCGAAGAATTTCGCGATCGGTTCTGATACGACGACTGCGCCGAGCGGTAAATACCCACTCGTGATCCCCTTGGCTGTGGTGATCATATCCGGTGTAACACCCCAATTATCCACGGCGAACCATTTGCCGGTCCGACCCCAGCCACTCATGACTTCATCAGAAATAAGGAGGATGCCATACTTCGTACAAATCTCGCGAACGCGAGGCCAGTAGTCATCCGGTGGGATAATCAACCCATTCGAGCCAACAACACCCTCCATGATGACTGCGGCGATCTTATCCGGACCCTCATAGCGGATAATTTCTTCTAGATGTGAGATGCATTCCCGCTTACAGGACGCTCTCTTTTGTCCAAACGGGCAGCGATAACAGAACGGGTCCAGAAAATGGACAGCGCCCGGCATGGCAGGTTCGACCGCGAGACGGCGGTAGTCACCCGTAAGGGCAATTGAGCCATGGGTCGCACCATGATAGGAACGGTAACGCGCAAGGATTTTATGCCTTCCCGTATAGAACCGGGCAATTTTGATCGCATTCTCGTTCGCTTCCGCACCGCCCAGCGTGAAAAAAGTCTTCTTGAGGTTTCCAGGAGTTACTTCAGCTAATTTTTTACCCAAAAGGCCGCGTGGTTCGGTGGCGTTTCCCGGATGCACAAAACATAATTTTGCTGCCTGGTCCTGGATGGCCTTTACCACCTTCGGATGCTGGTGACCGATGTTCGTATTCATCAATTGAGATGAAAAATCGATATACCGTTTACCGTCCATATCCCAGAAATAAATTCCCTCGGCTTTTTCCACCGGGATGGGATTGGTCTGTCCCTGAACTGACCAGGAAAAAAAGGTGTACTCCTTATTCATTTGCACAATTTCTTGCGATGTAAATTTTGACAAAGTAACCTCCATGTACAGTATTTTTACATTTAATGCCGGTAAATTTCTTCTGTCATCGCGAGACTGCCTTGACTGATTCGCGCACGACACTCAAAGTGGTATCAATATCAGCTTCGCTATGCGAGTAGCATAAAAACCAGGGTTCACGAGGGTCGTGGTCCGGCATCACCCCGCGAGCGATCATCGCTTCGATCAATGCCAGATAATATTCTTTCTCACTTTCGTTCCAGGTACGCTGATCCGTAACCTTTTCTACCCCGATCGCGAAAGAAAACATGGCAGGATATCCGTTCATGCAGACCGGGATCCCGGCTTCATAAAATATTTTGTGGATACCTTCCATGAGTCGTTTTCCACGTGTTTCTATGGTTTTCAATACCGGTTCTCGCTGAAGTATCGTCAATGTCGCCCAGGCGGCGGCAACTCCCGGCTTATTATTCGTAAAGGTCCCCCCCTGGGCAACTCCGTGGCCAATAATGGACATTATTTCCTTCTTACCACCTAGAGCCGCCAATGGGTAACCATTGGCAAAGGCCTTTGCGTATGTTGCCAGATCCGGTTGGATGCGGTAATACTCCTGGGCGCCGCCATTGGCGATCCGAAAGCCCGTTTTTACCTCGTCAAGGATCATCACAATCCCGTACTTGTCACACTGCCTGCGGATGAATAGCAGGAAGTTGTTTTGAGGCAAGATGGCCCCGCAATTTCCCATGCAAGGCTCTACAATGATGGCTGCCACTTGCTCACCACTCGATCTCAATATTTTTTCCAACACCTCCGGATTATTAAACGGCAAGGTTATTACAAGCTCGGTTAGTGGACGAGGGATGCCAGAGCTTGCCGGAACGGAAATGGGGTTGCCATAATTACCATACGCCTCGGTAGGTGCATACGTGGACCACAATGTGTAATCCTGGAAGCCATGATACATCCCCTCAAATTTAATAATCCGCTCACGACCGGTGTATGCACGCGCCACGCGGATGGCATGCATGGTTGCTTCCGTGCCTGAGCAGGCAAACCGAACCATATCGACTGCCGGGCACATCTGGACGAATTTTTCTGCGGTCTCGATCTCGAGTTCGTAAGTCATAGCCGACAATGTACCCAGGTCAATTTCCTGCTTGACTTTCTCGTTGACCTCATCATAGGCGTGACCCAGGATAATTGGACCAAATGCCATGCGATAGTCGATATATTTATTCCCATCGGCATCCCATAGATATGCCCCCTTGGCTTTCTGCATATAGGGGGTAATCCCATCACCCCAATAACGAAAGTTTGAATTAACACCCAAAGGCATTACTTTCAACGCCCTTTTTTGAAGTAAGTTGTTTTTTTTCCATGGAAGGTTCAGCATGCCATCCTCCAAAATGATTTATGCGGGGATAATTCCGTTTTTAATAATTATCGAGCCCCGAGGAATGCCCCATTGATATACATCTTTCAAAACTATCGGAACAATGGAAGTGGTCGTCCGGCGTACACCTGGCATCTTCCTGATCACTTCGGTTACAAACCGGTAGATCTCAGCAGTATCTTTTGCCACCAACTGAATGGAAACGTCCATTTCTCCAATAGAACAAGCCACATAAGAAACACATTCATACGTCGAGGCTTTTTGGGCAACATCCATAATTGCATCTGACTCAACTTCAAGCAGAACATCCGCGCGAATGGTCAGTCCAAATGCCTGCGGACTGACGATCGGTCGAATTTGAATTACTCCATCCTTGGTCATGCGCTCTATACGGTAGCGCACCACCCTCTCTGATATCCCCACGCCGATACGGCGCGCAATTTCCGCCGCGGCCATCCGGCCGTCTTCCATTAGAAGTTCGACAATTTGCAAATCTATTTGGTCGTTTTCAGACATTGTTTTTAACTTTTGTGTTTTATTCCGACTTACACGAATACTTTACTTATTTATATATTCAAATTCAAGTGTCGTTTGTCACTTCCCTTATTAATTTCACAATTCGGGATTAAAAATGGAAATTTAAACCGGACACATCCCACCATATTTCTTTTCCTGTAAAAATCCATTTGCGAAAACCCATTAAAGGCGAAACAAACAACTGTACCGGAATGAAAGGGTATAATTCATTTATGAGCAACCGCGACCCTCTTGTCATTGGTATTGCTGGCGGATCGGGTTCGGGAAAAACCACCGTAGCTCAAACAATCCTGCAGAGAGTCGGTCCGGATCGGATATCATTCCTCCAACACGATGCATATTACAAAGACCTAAGTGGTTTGCCTCCAGCCCAGCGAATCGAAGTCAATTTCGACCACCCAAACTCCCTAGAAACCGATCTGCTTACCAAGCACATCCTGCAATTAAAAGACGGACTACCCGTAGAAGTCCCAATTTACGACTTCTCCACTCACAGTCGAACGGATCGGACATACACCGTGCAACCGCGCGGCGTCATATTGGTGGAGGGGATCTTATTATTCACCGAGTCTTCTTTACGGGATCTATTCGACGTTAAACTATTCGTGGATACAGACTCTGATCTGCGTTTTATCCGCAGGTTGGAACGCGATATATCTGAACGCGGCAGGACTCTTGAAATGGTCATCAAACAATACATGTCCACCGTGCGCCCCATGCACCTGGAATTTGTTGAGCCCTCAAAACGTTACGCGGATGTGGTTATCCCGGAAGGTGGATTCAATACTGCTGCACTCGACATGGTTGTCGCACGGATCGAATCGATGCTTTCTTAAAGAGAAACTTGCACTATTCGATTCTTCATGGTGCAGCTTGCCTGCTCAAACATAATATTCAGAAAAGGAAAAAACATGAAACAATGGAATAAGCCCCCGGAATTTGTTTTAGATCTAAAGAAAAAGTACTCGGCAACTCTAAGCACGGACAAAGGTGATATTGTTCTCGAGCTCTTTGCAGACAAAGCGCCTGCCACTGTCAATAATTTTGTTTTCCTGGCGAGTGAAGGGTTTTACGACGGCACTATTTTTCATCGGGTCATCCCCGAATTCATGGCACAAGGTGGTGACCCAACCGGAACCGGGCGCGGGGGACCTGGTTACCGTTTCGCGGATGAGTTCCATCCATCATTAAAGCATGATAAACCCGGGGTGCTGTCGATGGCTAATGCGGGTCCAGGAACAAACGGCTCGCAATTTTTCATCACCTATGCTCCAACACCCCATCTTAACAATAAACACAGTGTATTCGGGCAGGTTTTAGCGGGTATGGATGTATTGCTTTCCATCCCGGAAAGGGACCCAGGACAAATAAACTCCCCGGCAGTCAAATTGAATAAAGTATCCATCCAGGTGGCATGAACCCGAAATCTCGGGTCACCATCCTGCGCATTTTGGCGTTGGCGGGCGTAATAACGCTCCTCATCGTTTTATTTGTCTTCAGGAACCAGCTTGAAAAACTTCAAAATTACGGTTATGTTGGGATATTTCTACTTTCCATCGCTGCAAACGCCACGATCATTATCCCCATTCCGGGGGTAGCCTTTACAACAGCGATGGGAGCAATTTTCAATCCCATTGGCGTGGCTGTTGCCTCCGGGTTAGGAGCAGCCCTTGGGGAACTTACTGGTTACATGGCAGGTTTCAGTGGACAAGGGGTGGCTGAACGCACAAAGCTTTATATACGACTGACCACATGGATGAAAGTTCATCAGAACCTGGCTTTTGGGGCAATCTTACTTCTTGCGTTCATCCCAAACCCTGCCTTTGATATGGCGGGAATGGCTTCCGGAGCTTTAAAAATCCCATTGTGGAAATTCCTAATTGTTTGTGCGGCAGGTAAAATCCTCAAAATGCTGATGTTTGCTTATGCTGGTTTCTATTCGATTTCCTGGCTAACTGGATTTTTTTCCAAATAGAGGAATAAACTATGAAAGCAAACGATTTCGACGAACTGTGCTCTTACCTTGACACTCATTTGAATGCCAGCATTGCAGAACTTTCCAAATTGGTAGCCCAGCCATCCATTGGAGCTCAGCATTTGGGAATACAAGAATGTGCGGAGTTGGTAAACAAAATGTTGCGCCAACGAGGCTTCAGCACTGACATAATGCCTACTGGAGGAGCTCCGGTCGTTTTCGGGGAACTTAAAGGCAGGAGCGAAAAAACGATCCTTTTTTACTGTCATTACGATGTCCAGCCACCTGAACCCCTGGAATTGTGGGAAACGCCTCCATTCGAACCCTCATTACGAGAAGGTAAGCTCTTTGGGCGAGGCGTGGCGGATGATAAAGGACATTTGGTAGCCCGTCTTTTCGCCATCGATGCGTTGCTTTCCACGCCGGGAGACCTACCTTGTGCTGTCAAATTCATCATCGAGGGAGAGGAAGAAACCTCGAGCGAGCATCTGCATGAATATGTTCGCAATAACCTGGACCGTCTCAAAGCAGACGGCTGCATCTGGGAATTCGGTGGTGTAGACCACACAGAAACGCCCATTCAATATCTTGGTCTTAGGGGCATCTGCTATGTAGAACTAACTGTCGAAACAGCCGACATAGATGTTCACTCGGGGTTGGGGGGTTCCATCTTCCCAAACGCTGCGTGGCGCCTGGTGTGGGCGCTTAACAGCCTCAAGGATTCGGATGAGCGGATCCGTCTGCCCGGGTTTTATGACAAGGTGCGTCAGCCATCTGCCCGGGATGTTGAACTCATGGCTGCCTTACCTGAGACCTCCGACGTTTACAAACAGCAATATGGGATAAAGTCGTTTATTAAAGGTCTGACTGATGGGGTGGACCTGCGGGTCGAAGAGGTTTTCACCCCCACATGTACCATCTGCGGGCTGACTTCTGGATACCAGGGAACCGGGGGAAAGACAGTCCAACCTGCGAAAGCTTCTGCCAAGGTGGATTTCCGCTTGGTTCCTGACCAAGAGCCCGATGAGGTATTTGGACAACTTCGCCATCACCTGGATTTAAATGGATTCTCTGACGTAAAATTGAATCAATTAGGCGGAGAACCTCCGGCGCGAACCAACCCTGAAGATCCATTTATAAAATTAGTCTGCGATACCGCTATGGACATATATGGAATGCCTATGCGAATAATCCCGCTGAATGGCGGTTCCGGACCAAACTCGCCTTTCATTCACGATTTGGGGTTGCCAGTTGCTTCTGCCGGCCTCGGGCACCCGGATACCCGCATTCATGCCCCCAACGAAAATATCAGACTAGATTTGTACCTGAAACATGCGAAGCATATGGCGAGGTTGATGACCGAATTCGGCAAGGACATTTAATGATATTTTCAAGTTCCAAAAGATATATTTATTATTTCGAGGATTTATGACTAAAAAAAATGAAAAGAGACCCCATTCAATGACAGGATGGGGTCTCCTCTATTATTTGAAACTCGCCTATTTTTCAGAAATTGTAATGCTTTCGATCACATCGCCCGTAAAGGTGGGATTCTGAGCCGGATCCCGAGGGGTAATACCGTTAACTACATCCATCCCGCTGATCACCTGTCCGAAGATTGTGTAATCACTTTCGGAGCCAGTGTAAGGGCCAAATGTTATGAAAAACTGGCTTCCATTGGTATTTGGTCCTGCATTCGCCATCGCTACAACCCCCGCCTTATCGAAGTTCAAGTCGTTTTGCTCGTTGACAAAGGCATAACCAGGCCCCCCCGAGCCCGTGCCGGTTGGATCACCACCTTGTGCCATGAACCCTTCTATTACGCGATGGAATGTCACTCCATTAAAAAACCCCTGACGTGCCAAAAAGACAAAGCTATTCACCGTGATTGGAGCTTTGTCCGGGAATAGTTGGATGACAAATTCTCCACCCTTCGCCATTACAATGGATGCTAAATATTGTTTTGTAAAATCGATGAACATGGGTGGTGCAGCAGAGTATTGTTTCGTCCCAACCAGCTGCGGGGTTGAGCTTCCAGTTGTGGGGGTTTGAATCCCAACTGGCTTAGCTTTTTGGGAAGACCATATCAGCCAAGCAGCAATCACAAGTATGACAACAATAATACCGATCATGAAGATCCGGTTGTAGAGTCTCCGTCGAGCACGCGCATTTCGCCGTTCATCTCTTTTGGACATATGTGTTCTTGGCATATTATTGTCTTCCTTTTGTTTCCCGGTTTCTGATGACAGACTTGCTTGTTTTAGGATCGGGTCTTGACTTTATATATTTACGAATTTTAGGGCTCGAAAAGTTGGATTTTGAAATTTGAGACTGGGGGGGCTTCTTTAAATCAGCCACTTCCTGCGGGGTGATATAGCGCCATTCTTTCGGCTTGAGATTCCCGAGACGAAGTTCCCCTATCCGAACCCGCACAATGCGCACCACCGGCAGTCCAGTCACCTTACCCATTTCGCGGATCTGGCGCTTATATCCCTCCCTGAGTATTACGTCCAACCAAGCTCCCTTGCCGTACTTGCTCATTACATACACATCCGCCGGCGAGGTTTTGAAGCCATCTTCCAGTACAACACCTCGCCTCCATTTGGCAAGTTGATCACTGTCGGGATGTGTTGCCACCAAAACGCGGTATTCTTTTTCGTGCTCATAACGCGGGTGGGTCAATTTATTTGCCAGGTCACCATCATTGGTCATCAGGATTAAACCTTCAGAATCGAAATCCAGGCGACCGACCGGGTAGAGTGTCCCTTCCACCGGGACGAGATCGCGGACAGCTGTTCGCAATCCGGGATCAGAAACTGTTGAAACCACGCCTCTGGGTTTATACAAGGCCACATAAACCAATTCTTCCGCCTTTTTAACCGGCCTGCCATCGACTGTAATCTGATCCTGAATAGGGTCGGCCTTGTCCCCAAGCCCGGCTATCTGACCGTAAACCCGCACACGCCCGGCGGAAATCAGTTCTTCGCAACCACGGCGAGAGCCGTATCCTGCGCGTGCAAGGATTTTTTGCAAGCGTTCCTTCATCAACTAACCTTTCAAGGTTTCGTCATGATTACCATTACTCTCTATTACTGGCAAATTCAACGCAGGTAAATCCATTAATGAGTTAATCCCAAAGTTCTGGAGAAAATCAGGCGTGGTGCCATAAAGGATGGGTCGACCTGGCCCCTCGGTCCTGCCTACTTCCTGGACAAGCGCCTTGCTCAGTAAAGATTTCATTACCCCGTCGCTACTGACCCCACGCACCGCTTCGATCTGCGGACGAGTGACCGGTTGCTGGTAAGCGACGATTGCCAGGGTCTCAAGAGCAGCCCGGCTCAAATGACTTGTGGCTTCAAGTCCCAGAAAGGTTTCGATCGATTCGGCCATCTCCGGGGCAGTAGTCAATTGAACCCTTCCGCCATGACGCTGCAAGCGCAAGCCGCGGGTTTGCAATTCTCCGTCTAGCTGATTCAAGCCTTGTTCCACCTCGGATGTCGATATTTCCAGCACAATGGAAAGCTGGGAGGGTGTCACCGGCTCAGCCGAGACAAATAGCAGCGCTTCAAGCGCGGCAGGGATATCCAGTGGGGTCGGTTTTTCAGATTCGCTCATGCTATAATTGCTCTCGTGTGTTTTACATTAGCTGTTCGCTAAACCAGGGTAATTTGCTTTTTTTCTATAAAAGCTTCCACCTGCGTTCCTTGATTAATTTATGAGGATTAATGCGGATTCGTCGATTATCATATCTTGCCGGGATTTTTGCCATTATACTGGCTGAAATGGCCTGCACTTTGAATATTGGGGGTCCGGCTTATCCGACTCCTGCAATTCCAATTTCGACCGAGGCAATGGGTGATCTCCAATCAGGCCTTGAAACTGCAATTTCCAATGGAGCCGGGTCGGGACAAGTCACGCTAAACATCACCGAACCGCAATTAACTTCATACCTATCCTACACACTTCAAGATCACTCCAAACCGTTTATCACCCATCCACAGGTTTACCTGCGGGACGGTGAGTTACAGGTCTATGGAACCATTACCCAGGGTTATTTCCAGGCTAATGTGAGAATAATACTTAGCGCCGGGGTGGATGACCAGGGTCAGTTAAAGATCGGGTTAAATTCAGCCAATTTTGGGCCACTGCCAATTCCAAATGGACTAACGGAAATTGTCACCGCTGCCGTCCAGGAAGCCTATACCGGTGCACTTGGTCCGGTAGCTACCGGGTTCCGGTTACAAAGCGTCACCATCACAGATGGGTCTATGACCATCGTCGGTCAAATAAAATAGCGGTTGGATTATACCAGTAACCCTTGATGCCTAAAAAACTGACCATCCCCTTACTTTTTTTCTTCTTTCTTTCCTCCTGCGCACCGCAGGTTCAGCAAGTGGGCATTAATGTCAATGTGACTGCTGATGGTACCAGCCGAGAGATCACACTCCCGGCTGGCAGTACCGTTCAGCAAGCTCTAACTTCATCAGGCGTCAGCTTATCTCAGACGGACCGGATTGTTCCACCTGCTTACACCCTCCTGACGGAAGGGATGACCATAACCATTGCACGGGTGCGCGAAGAGTTCGAAACCCAGGAAGTCATTATCCCGTTCGAGCGTCAGGAACTACGAAATGAATCATTGCTGACCGGTGAAACCCGCCTGGTTCAGGCGGGGCAAAACGGATTAAAGGAGATTACCCTCCGGCATGTCTTCGAGAATGGAAGCGAAGTGGGCAATTCAATCGTATCTGAAAACATCTTGAAAATTCCCATTCCAGAAATAGTCATGGTTGGTGTTCAGACACCTTTTGCCCCGATTACTATTCCAGGTAAGTTGGTTTACCTGACCGGAGGAAACGCATGGATCATGGATGGGTCGACGTTAAACCGCCAGCCGCTGGTAACTTCAGGTGACCTGGATGGCTATATTTTCTCTTTATCACCAGATGGGAAATTGCTGTTATTTTCCCGCAAATCAAAGCTACCAATCGACCAGGAAATCAATACTTTGTGGGTTGCCAACACCACTTCCAAAAATCCCACTCCTGTCAGCCTGGGAATCTCCAATGTGGTCCACTTTGCAGCCTGGCAACCCGGCGCGAATTATATGCTTGCTTATTCGACGGTTGAGCCACGCTCTACAGCCCCGGGATGGCAAGCCAACAATGATTTGCATTTCCTGACCCTGAAAAATGGAGTGCCTGGCAAAATTACCGATATTCTCGAAACCGACTCAGGTGGGATTTACGGTTGGTGGGGGATGACATTTGCCTGGTCGCCGAATGGGCAAGCCCTTGCCTATTCCCGTCCAGATGGCGTCGGGTTAGTCGATATAAATAGCGGAGAATTGACCCCGTTGGCAAACGTCACTCCACTAAACACCCATGGATATTGGGCATGGATACCAGGATTATCTTGGGGAGGCGACAACCAGTCCATGTACCTGGTCACCCATGCTGCTCCAACTGGACTGGTAAGTCCGGAAGAATCGCCCAATTTCGACCTGGTTACCACTTCCATTTCCGCCGGTCACTTCGCCACTCTTGTTCAACAGGCTGGAATGTTTGCATACCCAGCTGTTTCATCCGTCCCAGAGGGCGAAACCGGATCTTCATATCTCGTAGCTTTTTGGCAAGCCATTTTCCCGATGCAATCCAAAACCAGTCGCTATCAACTGGATGTAATGAACGGCGATGGAACAAATCTACGCGTGCTATTTCCCGCAGAAGGTCAATCCGGCCTAGAACCGAGGATTCCTCCCATCTGGGCTCCACGTCCGCTTGAAGGAAGCGCTGACTTCATCGGAGTGATCTATGAAGGCAACCTCTGGATCGTGGACGCGGCATCGGGTCAATCTCAACAAGTCACTGGCGATGGCTCCACCAGCCAGCTAGATTGGAAATAATGTCTGATTTATCTGGTATCCATTTGCAACCAGGATTGATCAGGAGTAATCCATGCGGATTCTAATTACCGGAGCTGCCGGCTTTCTCGGTTCTCATCTTTGTGACCGGATGCTCGCCGAAGGTCACGAAGTGATCGGAATGGATAATTTCGTCACCGGAAACAGGGAAAACCTGGTTCACCTGGTTAGAAATAAATACTTTACGTTCAAACGGCAGGATGTTTCCAACCCCATCACCATCCCCCAAAAATTGGATGCAATTTTACATTTTGCTTCTCCGGCCAGCCCAAATCCAGCCTCCCCCTTCGGCTATCCCAACCTGCCAGTCGAGACCTTGAAAGCCGGCTCGCTTGGCACCTTCAATACGCTGGACCTTGCCCTAGAAAACCAAGCCCGATACCTTTTTGCCTCCACATCCGAAATATATGGCGACCCGCTCGAACATCCTCAAACGGAGACCTATTGGGGTCATGTGAACCCTGTGGGTCCCAGGTCAATGTATGATGAAGCCAAGCGCTTTTCAGAGGCCCTTATCATGGCGTATTTTCGATCGAAAAGTGCGGATACGCGCATTGTGAGGATATTTAACACCTATGGCCCGAGAATGAGATTAGACGACGGGCGCGTTGTCCCAAGTTTCATCCAACAGGCCTTGCTCAATAAACCAGTAACAATTTTTGGAGACGGAATGCAGACCCGTTCATTCTGCTACGTAGATGATCTTGTGGATGGAATCTATCGCCTCCTTCTTTCTGACGAGCATCTTCCGGTCAATATTGGTAATCCTGAGGAAACCACCATATTGGAATTTGCTGAAACGATCAATCGCCTCACGGGGAATCCAGCGGGGGTAGAATTTTCTCCTAATGATCGGATGGATAGTGATCCACAGCGCCGCCGTCCGGATATCAGCCGCGCCAGAAATTTTCTTAATTGGGAGCCACAGGTGGATTTCGAAACCGGGCTGAAGAAAACTATCGCATCCTTCAAAGAAAAGTTGGGGATGAAATGAGTGTGGTTTCAAGTTCAAAAGAGCGGATCCGCTTCATCCGGTTTATTTCCGTTGGTGCCGTTGGCGCAGTTGTGGATTTCGGTATCATGAACTTGTTTTCTAAACTTTTCAACATGCCGTTAATCCTAGCCGGAACAATTTCCTTTATTTGTGCCATCATCAGCAACTTCGTATTCAACCGGTTCTGGACATATCCAGACTCGCGCTCGCGCTCGATAACTAAGCAATTGACCATGTTCTTTATCGTGAATGTGGCCGGTCTCACTATTCGCCTTCCCATCCTTCACTACTTTGAACCGCCCATGTTGAAACTATCCGATCATCTGTTTACTTTTATACCTTTAACCTCCGTTGTAATAGGAAAAAACCTGACGCTGGCGATAGCTGTCAGCGTGGTAATGCTGTGGAACTTTTTTATCAACCGTTATTGGACGTATAATGATATTGACAAGGTGACCTTATGAACACACAACCCCAGCGATCCATCATTCCAATCTACACTTCGCGCGGCGATGCGGAAGCCTTCCTGGTCTACCCCTATCTTTTTAACCGATTAGGTGAATGGATCGGCTGGGTAACCGCAGACCGGCAGGTATATTCGGTGCTCGGCTTTTATGTAGGTGATTTGACCGCCGAACCACGCATTATTCGCAAGCGCATCACCGCCACCCTTAAGCCCCGCCGAACACCACCACCGCGACCGGATAAGTTGGCTGTTTCAGCGACCATTCCACTTGCTCCATTAATGGGCGACCTGCGCTTCGGGGTGCTGGACGTTCTTCTGGATGAACCTGAACGTTTACATACCATGGATGCCGGAGAGTTACGCCAGGACCTGGACTAGGGAACCATGGACCAACCCCACAACCCAAAACCGATGAGCGCTTCGCGCATTCAATTGGCACAAATAATGATGCCGGAACATGCCAATATGCAAGGGAATGTCCATGGCGGTTGGATAATGAAATTGGTGGATGAAGCCGGGGCTTTAGCCTCAACCCGTCACTCTGCCCACCGGACTGTAACGGTGGCAATCGACCAGATGGTATTTCACCACCCGATTCATATTGGCGACCTGGTGCTCTTCAATGCCGAGGTAACATATGCCGGGCGAACTTCGATGGAAGTCGAGGTTAAAGTCATTGCTGAAAACCCCATTTCTGCAGCGCAAATCCATACAAACGCAGCCTACCTGGTCTATGTGGCGATCGATGATAACGGTAAACCAACACAAGTCCCTCCTCTAATTGCAGAAACACCCGAAGAGCAGGCTCGCATGGATGCTGCGCTCGACCGGCATAAGAAACGGCTTGCGCAAAAGCTAGAACAAGACTAGGACCTGTTAAATCTGGTAAAGCCCGTTATCCTTTATAATCATTTGCCCGCTGTAAACGGATCTACGCAATGACCACACCAAACAATTTGCCTGAAGAGACTGAACCCAAAGAACGAATTGCCCACCCATTCCGGACTTTGAGGGAATTGGTGGATTTTGTTTCCGGGAAGAGCCTGCCTTCTGCGGAACCCGAGGAGGGGTTAAGATCCGAAGCCCTGCCCTTCCCGTTCCTGGCCATCGTCGGGCAAAAGGAAATGAAACTGGCACTTCTACTCGGTCTGATAAACCCGTCCATCGGCGGGATCCTGCTCGTAGGACCGCGTGGGACTGCCAAGACCACCGCAGTCCGCTCGCTTTTGGATCTTCTCCCCCAGGTCGAGAGAAGCCTTTGCTTTTACGGTTGTTTGTCTGAAGACATAGAAATTGGGGGTATCGATGCTGTTTGCCCTGATTGTGCTAAAAAATATGCCGAAGGGAAACCATTATCAGCATCGGACCGAGTCCACCTGATCGAACTTCCACTCAATTCCCAATTGGATGACGTGGTGGGTGGGATCGACGAAAGACTTGCCATAACCCATGAGCGGATGCGAGTGCGACGAGGAATACTGGCTCAAGCTGACCGGAACCTGCTTTATATCGATGAAATCAACCTGCTTGCAGATAACATCGTAGATGCCATACTGGACGCGGCTGCGCAAGGGTCATACACGGTGCGGCGAGGACCTATTTCAGCCACCTACCATGCACGGTTCGTTCTGGTGGGATCAATGAACCCCGAAGAGGGCCGCCTTCGCCCACAAATCCTGGATCGGTTTGGGCTGCGAGTCATCGTGCGAGGCCTGGACAATCTTTCTGAAAGACTAGAAGCTTACAGGCGAGTGCAGGCTTATCTGTCCAACCCAAGGGGAATGGCGGCAACTTACGCTGATGAAACACTGGCTGCAGCCGAGGAAATACAATCTGCCCGTCATCAATTACCAAAAGTGATTTTACCGGATAAAGTAGCCAAACCGGCAATAAAACTCATTCATAAGTTGGGAATAGACAGTTTACGAGCTGAGATAGCGTGGTTCGAAGCCGCACGTGCTTTTACTGCGGCTGATGGTCGGATCAAGGTGACCTCGGAGGATTTGCGTGCGGTGGCTCCAATGACTTTGCGATTAAGACGATCAGCCTTTATGGCAGAATATTTCAGCGGCCAGGAAGGCGAGGAAATGGAATTGACCACGTTGCTGAGCAGTATTGGGAAAATTTTATCTTGAAATTACATTTTTCTGGTATAATCCCGTCCGCTTGACTGGTCCCACCTGCGGCTCCCCCTGCTGGTGCGGAGACCTGCTCAAAATCAATTGAAAGGAAAGCAAACGTCATGCCACTAAATAAAGAAGTAAAAACCAAGGTCATTGTCGATTACCATCGACATGAGACCGACACTGGTTCACCGGAAGTCCAGGTGGCAATTCTCACCTCCCGGATAATGCAACTGACTGGACACCTGCGCACACATAAACATGATGAAGCCAGTCGCCGTGGATTACTGCAAATGGTAGGCCAGCGGCGGAGATTGCTGGCCTACTTGCGAAAAAATGATTACCAGCGCTATCTTGCGCTGACAGAGCAGTTGAAACTGCGCCGCAAATAGAAAGTGGTTCGTCCGAGTAGATGGGTCTCTGCCCATCTACTCTTTTATTCCCTTCTCTGCTCTCCCAAGGTGGGAGAGCTGGGATGAGGGTCATCGCCCTGCCCGTCAGGAATTGAAAAATGCTGGTAACTTGCTGATCTCCCGAAAAAACGTTACCGCCATCTTTCAGTCCCTGACCAGGTGGGAAAAGGAGTTTTGTTATGAAACCCGAAGTAAAACGCTATACCACGACTGTGGGCAGCCGAACTATATCCATTGAAACAGGCAGACTGGCTGCGCAAGCCGGTGGGGCAGTGACTGTCCACCTGAATGATTCCATCATCTTTGCAGCTGCAACCATGGGTGGTCTTAGAGCTGGGATTGATTTTTTCCCACTCAGTGTCGAATACGAAGAGCGTATGTACGCCGGTGGTAAAATCCCAGGCTCATTCTTCCGACGGGAAGGTCGCCCCACCACAGACGCAATCCTTACTGCGCGGCTTACCGACCGTCCCTTGCGTCCGCTGTTTCCCGAGGGAATGCGTAACGAAGTCCAGATCATCATGTATTCGCTCTCCGCAGATGCAGACAACCCCCTGGACGTACTGGCAATCAATGCCGCCTCGGCGGCAGTCATGATTTCTGACATCCCCTGGAATGGCCCCGTGGCAGCCGTACGCGTCGGACACGTTAACAATGAGTTCGTGATCAATCCAACGTTCGCTGAAATGGATAATTCAGATCTCGACTTGCGGCTTGCGGGTACGCGGGATGCCATCTTAATGGTCGAAGCCGGCGGCGACGAGGTACCAGAAGATGTGATGGTTGCAGCCCTGGAATTCGGTCACAAGTCCATGCAACCACTCATTGACTTGCAGCTCCAAATGCAGCGCGAAGTGGGAAAACCCAAGCACGAAGTGACTTTGGCAATGCCGGATCAAGCCCTTCAGGAAAAAGTTTTCAACCGCGTAAGCGCTCCAATGACTTCCCTACTCTACAAGCCATTGATGAAATCTGAATTTTACGCCGGGATGGACGCTCTGCTTCAGGACCTGGTCGCTGAATTAATCCCTTCAGAAGGAGTAAAGGTCAAAGTTGCTGACGAGGGCGATGTAGAAACGCTGCCTGAATTCGCACTTCCTGAAACTCCGAGCCTCGAGGCGATTAAAGAAGCTTTTGCTGAAGCTGAGAAGAAAATTGTTCGCAGGCGCATCCTTGAACAGGGCAAACGTCCAGATGGCCGTACACCCACTGAGATCCGCCCCATCTGGTGTGAGGTTGGATTCAGCCCACGGGCGCACGGCTCAGGTTTGTTCACCCGTGGTGAAACCCAAGTGCTGACACTCGCCACGCTGGGCACACTATCAGAATCACAAGAATTGGACAGTCTTACCCCGGTGGATACCAAGCGTTACATGCATCACTACAACTTTCCACCTTTCTCAACCGGGGAGACAAAAATGCTGCGAGGGCAATCCCGTCGAGAGATTGGACACGGTGCCCTGGCTGAACGGGCACTCTTGCCTGTCATCCCAGCCGAAGAGACATTCCCCTACGCACTCCGGCTGGTAAGCGAGGTGCTAGCATCCAATGGCTCGTCATCCATGGCGTCCGTGTGCGGTTCCACCCTGGCGCTCATGGATACTGGTGTCCCAATAAAGGCACCTGTCGCTGGCGTTGCCATGGGGCTGGTCATGGAGAGTGATAAATATGTAATCCTAACCGATATCCAGGGGACTGAAGATCACCTCGGCGATATGGACTTCAAAGTTGCCGGCTCTGCAGAGGGAATCACAGCGCTTCAAATGGATATCAAGATCTCCGGTCTGAGCACCGAGATCATGAAACAGGCTCTCGAACAAGCCCGCCAGGCACGCCTATTCATTCTTGGCAAAATCCTGGAGGTCATTCCTGCGCCTCGCAGTGAATTAAAACCACATGCCCCCCGAATTACCACCGTCAAGATTCCGTCGGACAAGATTGGCGCCATCATCGGCCCTGGAGGAAAGAACATCCGCGCACTCCAAGAAGAAACCGGGACCAAGATCGATATCCAGGAGGATGGTACGATCTATATTGCTTCAACCAATAGTGAAGGAGCAGAACTTGCCCGCCAGAGAATTGAGGCAATCACGGAGACACCACAATTAGGCCACATTTACACTGGGAAAGTCGTCCGGATCGCTGATTTCGGTGCTTTCGTGGAAATCCTACCCGGCACAGATGGCATGGTGCATATCTCACAGCTGGATAGCGAGCGAGTTGAGAAGGTAGAAGATGTGGTCAAAATGGGTGATGAAATAACGGTCATGGTGACAGGCATAGACCCGATGGGTAAAATCCGCTTGTCCCGACAGGCCGTCCTGGAAGGTTGGACCATCGAGGAAGCCCAGGAAAGGGATTCCCGTAAAAGCGGGGGAGGACGTCCGGGAGGCGGCCGTCCCGGTGGCAACCGACCTGGAGGCGACCGTCGACCAAGCGGACGCCCAGATGACCGGCGCAGCCCCCGTAGATAGACCCCATAGGGGCGGCACGAAAGTGTCGCCCCTATTTTTTTCCAGATGATAAATCGCCTTCGCTCCACGATTGCTGAATATCCGTCCCAGTTCTGGCTGATGGTTGTAGGGTTGTTCATCAGTTCGGCAGGGTCATCCATGATCTGGCCGTTCCTGATGATATATGTCAGCGAAAAACTGCTCCTATCTCTAAGCACTGTCTCGACCCTGATAACAATAAATGCGGTCATGGGGCTCTTCTCTTCCTTTGTAGCTGGAGCAGTATCGGATAAGCTGGGGCGAAAACTGGTGATGATAGTCAGCCTTGCAGTAAACGGCATCGGCTATCTCTTCATGAGCCAGGCACATACTTACCTTGGGTTTGCCATTTTAATGATTTTTATGGGCGCTTCGAATCCCCTTTACCAGGTGGGTTCGGATGCCATGCTGGCAGATATGATCGTGCCGGAAAAACGAACGAATGCTTTCGCCATCATCCGGATGATCAACAATGCGGGAATCGCAATCGGTCCAGCGCTGGGTGGTTTTGTAGCTGCCAGATCATATTCCTATGCGTTTCTGGGGGCTGCGATTGGGATGATCACGTACAGCCTTTTACTTATTTTCCGCGCGCGGGAAACCCTAAACAAAGCGTATATGTCTAAGAATGTGTTTCAGACTGATAGTCTTGGGGGCTATGACCGGGTATTTCGAGATCGAAAATACGTGGTATTTGCTCTCCTGGTTGGAATGGGGTTGATAGCTCCCTCAATGCTTTGGACGTTGCTTTCCGTTTATACGAAGCAAAATTTCGGGCTTCCCGAAAACCTTTTCGGCTGGCTGCCGACAACCAACGCCCTGATGTGCGTGTTCGTTCAATTCCCGGTGACGCAGGTTTCGCGCCGATTCCGTCCCTTACCAGTAATTGGAGTTGGGATGCTAATTTACGCGCTTGGCGTTGGTAGTGCCGGTTTAATGAGCAGCTTCTGGGGGTTCTGGACCAGCATGGTCCTGATGACCTTCGGGGAACTTACCATGATCCCCACGGTCAGTAAATATATCGCTGACCTGGCCCCCGCAGATATGCGCGGTCGTTACATGAGCTTTTACTGGTTTGCCTGGGGTATTGCGCGAGGCGCGGCACCTTTGCTCGGTGGATTCCTAAATGATAATATCAACCCGCATTCAATATGGATCGGAGGACTGATCATTGGGCTGATAAGTGCCACCGGTCTGCTCATCTTCTCGGCGCGTCGGATGGACATGCAACCTGTGTAGAATATCTCACCAGTAATTCCATCTCCCGAGCGACTATTTTTTCAGTCTTTCTTCCAGCTGGATTTTTACCTCGGACCATTCTTTATCCAAAATACTATAAACAACCGAATTTCTAATTGTTCCATCAGGTAGAACCATATGGTTGCGCAGCACCCCCTCACGCACAGCACCCACGCGTTCTATGGCATGGATGGAGTGCTCATTGCGGAGGTCCGCTTTAAATTGGACGCGGAGGCATTTAAGCTTTTCAAATGCATACTGCAGCAGCAAATATTTGCATTCAGGATTTACAGCAGTTCGCTGATACTCAGGCGCATACCAGGTTCCGCCAATTTCCAATGAACGGTGAAGGGGTCGCATTTCCAGGAAACGCGTCGCCCCGATTATGATCCCAGATTTCTTTTGAAATACGGTAAATGGAAGGTCTGTTCCGGCAGCCTGATAGCTTAATAGTTCATCAACCCATTTCTGCATACTTTCCAAGCCGGACAAATTACCATATACCATATATTTCCAGATGGATTCGTCCTTCCCGGCGATCACAAGCCCTGAAATATGGGTCGCGCTTAATGGTGCCAGGCGGACTACCTTGCCTTCCAAGGTAACGGGAGTGATCCATAATTCGTCAGTCGTCATATCGCTTTCTCGGTTGGCAGGGATGGCATCTTTGGCCCTGTTGTGCCAAGCAATTCAGATAGAGCTGCTCGCAAGGCTATCCGGTCATCCCATGGATATTCAGTCGTACCAAAACACATCGATTGCTCATGACCTTTCCCACAGACCATGACGATGTCGCCGGGAATAGCCATCCGGACCCCAAACCGGATTGCACTCCCCCGGTCAGAGATGCGCCAAAAGGTTTTCTCTTCCACACCACCCTTAAGGTGGGCACCCACAGCCATCTCTTCGAGAATCTCATCCAGTGACTCTGTTCGTGGGTCTTCAGCAGTCAGGATGCTTACATCCGCCAATTCTGTCGCAACTTCAGCCATCATGCGTCGTTTTTCCCGATCGCGCAATCCCGCAGAACCAAAAACGATGATCACACGATTTTCAGTCATTTTTCTAACCGTTTCAATGGCTACCCGCAAGGCATTCGGCGTGTGGGCGAAATCCACGATGGCAGAAAATGGTTGACCCAGGTCGATCCGTTCCATCCGACCGGGGACTCCTGGCATCGCAGCAATGCCACGAACAGCCATAACAGGGGCAATCCGGAGACCATATACGGCAGCTGCCAATGCAGCAAGGCAGTTTGATACATTAAACATACCCACCAAGGGGGTGATTACCGGTACGCGGAAAATGTCGCCCCGGTCAAAATCTGTGCTGCGACCAATTGCGTCGAAATGAATGCCCAGTGCTGTGCAACTTACAGAGTCGGCTCGGATGTCTGCTGAAAGATCGACCCCATAAGAGACGGTGGGTTTGGTAGAGATGGTTGTAAGATAATCGAATGATGAGTCATCCCGGTTCAGTACTGCCAGGCGTGGGTTTCCTTGCGGTTTGGGTATTGTTGCTCTTAAAGACTGAAAAAGACGCGCTTTTACCGCCCGATAGTTTTCATAAGAGCCATGCTGGTCAAGATGCTCGTGAGTGATATTAGTGACTACCCCAACGTCAAATTCGCATGCGTCAACCCGGTATTGTGCCAAACCGTGGGAGGTTGTTTCGATCACCACATGGGTCAGACCAGCAGCCACCATGCGGGCAAGATAATTTTGTACGTCGGGAGCGTCAGGTGTTGTGACATGAAAGCCGGTGTCGAGGACTTCGTCACCAATGACGGCATTAACTGTGGATATCAACCCGGCTTTGAATCCTGCAGCCAACAAGATCTGATAGATCAGATTGCAAGTCGTTGTCTTCCCATCCGTGCCTGTGACACCTATTACAGTCAACTTGCGCCCCGGATGTCCGTAAAAGGCGGCTGCCAACCAAGGGAGTCCCTGGCGGGAATTTTCAACTCGAATATATGGAACAGTTAAGTTGTCGAGAGCTCTTTCCCCCACCACAGCTGAGGCGCCGCGCTGGATGGCGTTTTGGATGAAATCGTGCCCATCCGCTGAACTGCCTTTCATTGCAACAAAAAGATCCCCAGATCGGACTTGACGGTTATCGATAACCACGCCAGAGATCAATGTGTCCCCAGGTTTACCTGCCAATACCTTGAGTGGAAATTGCTCAAAAAGGGACGCAAGAGTCGTAGAACGGGTGATGTCAGAGTTCATTATATTTATCGGACCTGGCATTCATGACAAGCCTGGAGACTGGGAGGCAATAATTTCATGATTAAAGAAAAAGAGGGTTCTGACGACTATTTTACGCCAAAACCCTCCATCGGTCTTGGAATATTCTATTTTAATGACTTCCGCAATCCTTCGAGCTGACCGGATACAGACCCATCCAGAACTTTATCACCTACACGAACAACCAACCCACCCAGGATTTGCGGGTCAACATGGAACTCGACATTCGTTTTTGCACCCATTTTGTTTAGCACGTTAGTTTTAACAGCCTCCTGCTCCTCTTTACTCAAAGGCAATGCGGAGGTCACTTCGGCCAAGGTGCCCACCAATTCTGCACCCTCAAGTATGACCAGCTTGCCCGATTTTACACCCGAGAAAAATTCATCCAAAAGTGCATGCTGTCGCTTGGCATCCATAGCGTCGCCGATAAGTCGCTGTGCAGCTGCTATTGAAAGCGCTGCCACCTGTCCACGCAGGTCAGCCAGGATTCGGTTTCGCTCCTGTTCAACTTCCATCATCACTGCTTCGCGCTCTTTTGCTATCTCTTTTTCAGTCTCAGCTTTCACGTTCTCCATGGTGGTATCAGCCCGTTCGGTGGCTTCATTTACGATGCGGGTAGCTTTGGCTTGCGCCTCATTAATTATCAGCGCAGCATCCTGTTCGGCGTTCGCTCTTGCCTCACCTGCAACTCGAGCATCTTCGATGCCTTGCTCGAGTTTAAGGCGTCTTTTATCCAACATGCCCATGAGAGGTTTTACAATCCACGCGCGGACGGTCACAAAAATAATGAAAAAACAGATAATTTGTACTATCAAATAACCCAGGTTTAAACCCAATTGTGCCAAGGGAGGCCTCCTTCTTTAAATTATCTCTTTACGATTTGCTTATTTAGCCAACAACGAAGAGGATGAGCAGGGCAACAACCAGGCAATAAATTGCAACGGCTTCCGCAAAAGCAATGCCAAGAATCATGTTGGTCTGGATGGTTCCGGTAGCATCGGGGTTGCGCCCCATCGCCTGGACGGCGCCGCTGGTCACAATTCCGATGCCTGCCCCTGCGCCGATCGCACCTATCATCGCCAATCCTGCGCCAATCAACTTCGCTGCTATGATGATGTCACCTGTCATTAGAGTAACCTCCGTATTAGGATTCGGGCGGAAATTCCGCCGCCGAGATTTTTACGCGGGTTATTTCGCGCCCAAATTCATGCATGTGCTTCTTCATGTTCACCATGACCCTGGGTGGCTTGAGCCATAAAGGTCATCGTGAGCAAGCCGAACACGATTGCCTGGATCGCACCTACCAGGAATTCAAGCAAATAAAATATCGAGGGGAAAATAGCGATCGCTCCAAGAAGCGAACCCATGACGAACAACAAAACAGATCCAGCAAATATATTGCCAAAAAGACGGAAGGCAAAAGAGAGTACTTTCGAGAATTCGGAGACCAGTTCCAGGAGACCTACACCCCAGTCAATAACCCCAAATATCGGCTTTTTAAAAAATGTTTTCACGTTCCAGAATTTAGTAAAGTACCCTATTCCCTGGGCACGGATCCCAACTACCTGCACTGCGATCACGGCAATGATCGCCAGGGCAACAGTGAAGTTCAAATCTGTTGAAACCACCCGGACAAAAGGAACAAGAGTATATCCCCCTTCGGCAATTGGCGGGTTCGAAATGGTAAGTATCCCGGCGACCGTCTGAACAGAGTATCCGGTATCATCAGCTTTCTGGATCACGCCAATACTATCAACCCCGGGGATCAATTCCATCCAGTTTGCCAACAAAACCAGAAGAGTAATCGAAGCAAACCAGGGGAAGATCGTCTTCGCCCATTTTCCGGCTGTCCCCTGGGTCATGTTGTAAAGGTATTCGAGCAAGGCTTCCACTGCGCCCGGGATGCCCTTCAAGACCAGGCTTCCTTTTTTAACAGCCCGGTTAAAGAAAAATGCCAAAAGAATGACGAGGACATCCACGATTAACAACGCCAGCATTGTATTGGTAAAATAGAATTCTCCAATGACCGGCAAGGTGAAAAGCGGACGATTTATCCAATGTTCAGCAGGTAATTGCACAACTGGCCGTACCGGGGCAAAATACTTTGTTCCAATGAATCCCAGGATAATCAGCGCAAGCACAATCCAACGGTTAACCCCCCATCGCCACCATTTTTTCCTGGGTGCACTGTTTTTAACTGTAATCTCCACGATGTGGTTCCTCCTGGTCGATTTCTTTTTTAATATCCGGTTGAATCCGGGCAGTGGATGATCTAACTACCCTTATTGTCAGGAACAGCGTCACCGGAATGCTGATAAGGATAAATACTATTGTTAACCAGGGGCTGCTATTCAGGATTTTGTCCAGCCACAATCCAGCCAAAAGCGCTGCGAAGATAATCACGAGGGTCAGCCCAGCCACCCAAAGCACGGTCATGATCACTGCGGTCTTGAATTCATCCTGATCCTTACCCTTAGGCTGGTTCATGGCGGCGGAATTATATCACGAGCTTTTTCATACCGTCTAGAACAAATTGAGAGCAGCATGACTGGCGAAGCCAAACCAAGGTCCAAATAAAGTACCGAGCAGCAAGACGCCAAGGACCAGAACAACCAGGGCAATCGTTACGGGCCGAGATATCGGGACGGCGTGTTTGTCCTCGTCCTGGTCTGCCAACCGGTACAAATAAATGTATTTTAAGATCATTAAATAGTAGTACAACCCTACGATCGAGTTTAAAACTCCCACGACTGCCAGCCAGACCCAACCGCTTTGAATAGCTGCTGCAAAGACGAGAAACTTTCCAACAAATCCACCAAATGGAGGCATCCCCGCCAGAGAAAGAAATGCAACCAGAGCAGCCAGCGAAAGTGCGGCATTTCGCCGTCCGAGACCATTGTATGCGGTCATTTCATCCGAACCGGTCACCTGCCCAACAATTGCGACGATCCCAAAGACCAGTAGGTTTGTAAGGATGTAAGCGATAAGGTAAAAGACCGCGCTGGCTATTCCCAACTGAGAGAACGCAACGACCCCGATCATGGCATAACCGGCATGCGCGATAGAAGAATATGCCAGAAGGCGTTTAACATTCTTTTGTGCCAATGCAATCAAGTTGCCAACTGTCATCGTCAATGCAGCCAGGACAGCCAGGATCAAGCTCCAGTTTGCTGAGACGACCGGGAAAGCAGCTGTAAGCAAGCGAATAATCACAGCAAAGCCGGCTGCCTTGGAGGCTGTTGAGAGGAACCCGGCTACTGGTGTCGGAGCACCTTCGTACACGTCGGGTGCCCAAAAATGAAAAGGAAAAAGCGAAACCTTAAAAGCCAGCCCGGCAAGCACCAAAAAGGTAATTTCAACTGCCAGCGTATCAAAAACCCGGAAATGGGTTCCAAGGGCATAAATGCTGGTCGTTCCCGCGAAACCATAGATCAGGCTGAAACCGTATAAAAGAATGGCAGAAGTCAAGGCTCCAAAGAGCATGTATTTAAAACCAGATTCAGTGGACTTGTCGTCACTGGTAAGGAAGCCAGCCAGGATATAAAGCGGGATGGAGGTGGTTTCAATGGCCAGGTATAACATGACCAGGTCTGCAGAAGAAGCCATCAGGCACATACCCAGGGTTGCCGCCAGGAGAAGAAGGTAGGACTCTGCGCGCTGGTTTAACCGGATTTCGTCCATAAAGAAGAGCGCAGTCACACCGGCTGCCAGGATAAAAAACATCTTGAAAAGGAAACCCAACCAGTCAAATCGCAGCATCCCACCAAAAACCAGGCTGGGATCCGCAGGGCGTCCTAAAACAAGACTGAGAATCAGAATAGAGAGCAGACCAATGGCAGTAAACATACCCAGGAAATTCCGCCGATTTGTTTCTTTTTTCTGGAACGGATCAAGAATCAGCAACAGCACCGCCAGTACCAGGAGCATGATTTCTGGGAGAATGGGGATAATTACAACCATTTATGCACCTCCCAGCAATGTAAGCACGTGTTGAACCCCGGACTGGACCCACGGAACGATAAGGCCTGGGAACATTCCAATACCGACCATGAGCGCCATCAGAAGCACCAACGCGATTTTATCAAGCGAATTGATCGGTTGGATGTGTCCTTCGAACTCCGCAGGTATATTGCCATAGAATACCCGCCGGACGACCAGCAATACGTAGGAAGCGGTCACGACTATTGATATTGCGGCAATCAGAGCGACAACCCACTGCGTCTTCCAAATCCCTAGGAAGATAGGGAACTCAGCAATAAAACCCGAAAATCCGGGCATTCCCATTGAGACGAGGCTACCGATGATGACACCAATCCCCACCAATGGCAGAGGTTTAATCATACCGCCGAGCCTGGGTATGTCACGAGTGTGAGCCCGATCATAGACCATTCCAACTGCAGCAAAGAAGAGAGCTGTCATCACACCATGCGAGAACATCTGCACCCCTGCCCCTATCAGGCCTTCCGGTTTCAGGGTGGCAAACCCCATCATCACCAGTCCCATATGCGAAACCGAGGAGAAGCCGATAACGTATTTAAAATCGGTTTGCACGCTGGCGATAAAGGCACCGTACACAATATTGACCAACGCCAACCCCATGATCAATGGAGCCCAGAATTTAGCGCCTTCAGGCAGCAGCATAATACCGACCCGCAAGGCCGCGAACGCGCCCAATTTCATCAACACGCCTGCATGGAACATTGATACAGCCGTTGGGGCAGCCACATGGCCATCTGGCGACCAGTTGTGGAACGGGAATATACCACCCAAAACAGCGAACCCAAGGAAAACCGGAAGGAACCAAATTATTTGGAAGGTGGGGTTGAACTTCACCGTCTCCAGTACGAGCATATCAAAAGTTTGACCCCCACTCGTCCAGAACATGACCAGCGCGCCGACCAGGGAAATTACCGAGCCAATAAACAGGTACAAGGTAAGTTTCATCGCGGCATATTCACGAGTTTTGACCCAGCCCCATATGACAATGAGCAGGAACATGGGAAAAACAGCGATCTCGTAAAAGAAAAACAACATGAATAAGTCCAGGGAGGTAAAAACCCCAAAAACCCCACTCGCAAGGATAAACAGGAAGACAAAGAATTCGCGTGGGCGGTCATCGATCCCCCAGGAAATCATCACTCCCGTCACCATTACAATACCGGTCAACAAGACCAGCGGAACGCTCAACCCGTCCACGCCAAAATGAAGGCTAATCCCCAACTGTGGGAACCAACTGTATTTTTCCACATACTGGTAACCGGCAACGGCTTTATCGTACCCAAAATACACCCAGATGGACAATGCCAAGGCAAATAGCGCTGCAGTGAGTGCCGTGATTCGAATGCCTTTTTTCTGTTCGGGTTTAAATGTCAACAACACGAGCGCAGCAACAATCGGGGTGAATACGATAACACTCAGAAACGGAAACTGCATGGTACCCTCTTAGTGAAACAACATTAGCATGGCTTTGTTAATGACATCCAAAATCCAGGCCGGGAAAATCCCAATGACCAACATAAGGGCCAATAGTGGAGCCATCACAACGATTTCGCGTGAGTTGATTTCCAATAATTTATGTTCACCCTGAGCCCAATGCTCATTTACAGGTCCATGCAGGACGGCCTTGATCCCTTTTAAGATGTAAGCCCCCGTGAACAGAAGTCCGATCATCGCAACGGCAGTAAAGAGAGTCAAGACCGGCCATGAGCCTCGCACAACCAGAAATTCAGAGATAAACCCATTCAGTCCCGGCAAACCCAGTGAGGCCATACTGGTAAAGAGCAGAATTCCGCCATATACAGGTACCAGGGGGAACAGGCCCCCGAAATCGTCCAAGTTGCGGGTATGGGTGCGCTCGTAGAGCACTCCAACCAAGAAAAACATACCGGCGGCAGAAAGACCATGGTTGAACATCTGCAGCACCGCACCATTGAGGGCAATCGTCGCGTTCAGGGTTCCTGCCGCTTTGGCTGCCGCAGCAATCCCGAGAACGACAAACCCCATATGGTTCACAGACGAATATGCCACCAACCGCTTGAAGTCTTTTTGACCGAATGCAGCAAACGCCCCAAACACGATCGCCATAACTGCGAGGAATGCCAGCCAACCGGCATATTTCGCTGATTCGAGCGGATAAAGTGGTAGAACCAACCGCAGGAAACCATAGGCTCCAAGTTTCAGGAGCACACCAGCCAGAAGCATCGAGCCGGCAGTAGGAGCTTCGGTATGGGCATCCGGGAGCCAGGTATGGAAAGGCCAAACCGGAACCTTGATGGCGAAGGCAATGACAAACGCCCAGAAGGCGACCGCTTTAACAGTCGACACCGTGAGACTGACATTAAAAAAGTGCAGCATCACCGTCTTGGGATCCAAGGCAGCCCAATTGGCATACAAGGTTTGCAGATCGAAGGTATTGAAAAGTACACCAAGCAACTGGATGGCCAGCAAAAGTCCCAATGAACCTGCCATTGTGTAGATGATGAATTTCAACGAAGCATAATTACGTGATTGGACCTTGATTCCCTTCCAGATTTCTCGTTCACCCTTTTCTGAACCCCACTGATTGATCAGGAAATACATCGGCACCAGGCCGACCTCCCAGAAAACAAAGAAAATCAATAGATCGAGGGACATAAAGACCCCCAGCATGCCCGTTTCCAGGAAAAGAAACAGCATGAAGTAGGTCTTTATACGGTCGCTGATGGTGAATGACGCCAGCAAGGCAAGCGGCGTAAGGAGTGTGGTCAAAAGGACCAAAGTCAAGGACAGCCCATCCACCCCGATATGAAATGTTGAGTTGAGGGCAGCATACCAAATATATTGTTCCTGAAACTGGAATCCAGATTGACCCGACTTAAACTGCATCCACAAGAAAACAGTCAGAACGAATGGTACCAAGCTAGCGCCAAAGGCCATCCACCGAATGGCTTTTAATTTACTGAGCGGCAGGAATAAAACCACAATTCCCGCCAGGAGTGGGAAGAACAGAATCAGGGATAATAAATGACTGCTAATCAATTCCATCATTCACTCCACTTGCTCGTTGGGACAAGTTCTGCCTCATCTTTCACAATATAAAAATGGTCTATAAAACCAGGAAATAAAACAGTAAAGCAAAAATAACCAGCACCGTTATGGAAGCCACCATATAATACTGGATTCGCCCAGCCTGGATTTTGCGCAATCCGGATCCGGAAGTTTTCACGACGTTACCAGTCCCATCCCCCATAAATTCATTAATGACGCGTTTATCAATGTATGTGCGAAATGAGACGCCCAGGAACAGGGAGAAGCGTGCCACACTGTGAAGGACCCCGTCGATCACGGTCTGGTCCATGTACAGGGAGGTAAATTTCTCGGCAATCCAGGTGGCTGGTTTAATAAATACATAATCGTAAATTTCATCAAAATACCATTTGTTCTTAAGTACAGGGATTTGCAGGAAATCCTCCTGAGGGGATTTAATCTTTCGATAAACAAGCCATCCGCAGAATAAGCCACCCAGGGCAACCACTAATGAAGTAATCAGGGGAACCCAACTAAAACCAACTTCCTGTGGTAACTCAGTCAAAGTCCCGCCGACGAACTCATGGAACCAGTTCGCGATATGTCCTCCCAAAAAGGGGAATTGCGCCGGGATACCCACCCACCCGAAACCTATCGCAAAAATGGCAAGTACGATCAGAGGGACCGTCATTGTCCAGGTGGTCTCACTTGCGTGCTCTGCAGCTTTGGTGCGGGGTTCGCCGAGGAATGTAAGGGTAATCTGACGCATGGTATAGAAAGCCGTGAGGAAGGCGGCAACCGCCAGGGTTATAAATACAACGATATGACCTTTGCCAAAGGCCTCGGCGAATATTTCATCCTTGGACCAAAAGCCCGCTGTGAGCACAGGGAACCCCGACAATGCGAGTCCACCAATCAGGAAGGTCCAGAAGGTAATCGGCATTTTCTTTCGTAAGCCCCCCATATTGAACATATCCTGCGCATCTGTGTGCTCGCCGGTGTGCAAAACGCCATGTTCCATCCCATGGATGACCGAACCTGAACCAAGGAATAATAAGGCTTTAAAAAATGCATGGGTCACCAGGTGAAAAGCCGCTGCCACGTAGGCACCAATTCCCAGCGCTGCAACCATGAAACCCAATTGGGAGATGGTCGAGTAAGCCAGGACGCGCTTAATATCGTTTTGAGCCAGAGCGATCGAGGCGGCAAAGAGTGCGGTAAAGGCTCCGATGAAGGCAATCGCGCTCATGGTGGTATTAAGCGGCATGCCTTCGGTCCACCCGGCGGAGATGAGCGGGAACATACGGATGATCATGTAAACACCCGCTGACACCATGGTAGCGGCATGGATCATCGCGCTTACCGGTGTCGGACCTTCCATTGCATCGGGTAACCAAACATGGAGAGGCCACTGGGCAGATTTTCCGACTGTCCCAATAAAAAGAAACAGCCCAATTATGCCCGCTGCAGAAAGTCCAAAAAAGGCCGGGGTGGACGAAAGTGCAGTCAGCATGGCTGGTTTGAAGATTTCGCTGAAGGAAAGTGAGCCGGTAAATGAATACACGAAAGCAATGCCTAAAAGCATAAACACATCCCCAATGCGGGTGGTCATGAATGCTTTTACTGCGGCATTGCGCGCAGAGGGTTTCCCGAACCAAAATCCGATCAGCAAATATGAACACAAGCCCATTATTTCCCAGCCAACGAATAGCGTCAACAGGTTATCGGAAACGACCAGGGTGTACATACCGAAGGCGAACAAACTGATAAAGGCGAAGAAGCGCGAGTACATGGGCTCGATGGAGGGGACTGAATGCGTTTGACCATGTTCGGATATCGTTGCTCCATGCGGAGGAAGACCAGCAACATCGTGATCGCCTTTTGGTTGGCCAAAATTATGGTAGCCAACACTATAAATGAAAATCGCCAGCACGGTCCAGGCGACAAAAAAGATCACCACTGCCGAAAGGGGGTCGATTTGCACACCCACCTTGAGCCAGGTAGACCCGGTGGGCAGCCAGTTAATGGAAGACCCGAAAATCTGCCTGCCAAATTCCTTTACCCCCAGTGCTCGAATAAAAATAAACATACTTCCCAGCCATGATAATCCCGCGGCACCGATTGCAATGCCGTGGCTCACTGCTTTGCGTTTATTCGTAAAAAGGATGATTGCAAAGAATGATATGAGTGGAGGAATGGGTAACAACCAGATGATGTACTTTTCCATCATGACTCCTACCACTTCATAAGATCAATTTCATCGGCCACCACCGTTTTCCGCCGGCGATATACCGAGATGATCAGCGCAAGACCAACGGCGACTTCCGCAGCGGCCACTGCAAACACGATGACGGCAAAAACCTGGCCTCCCATTTGTGAAGGGTCCAGGTACCGCCAGAAAGCCACCAGATTAATATTTACTGCATTCAGCATCAGTTCAACGCCAAGCAGGATGGCGATGGCATTCTTCCGGGAAAGCACACCAAACAAGCCAATGGAGAAAAGGGCGGCTGCCAAGATCAAATACCAAGAAAGCGGGACACTCATACCAGCCTCCTATTCCTTTTTACCAGTAGCAATGTAGACGGCGCCGACCAGTGCTGCTAACAAAAGAACAGAGGCTACTTCAAATGGCAGTACATATGCGTCTGGGGATATTAAGGCAGTTCCAAGGCTCCGGAGAGTATCAATTCCTGCCGGCAGGGCTGCTGCAGGTTGCGCAAATGCCGGTTGCCCGAGTATCAGGAACACCAACCCGACCAGGATCAGAAATCCAAGTAAGGCGGGAAGCCACCAATTTGAACGAGTCTGTGCTCCCTTATCCAGCATTTCCCGGCGGGTGAGCATAACGGCGAAAATGAACAGGATGGCAATTGCGCCGATGTACACCACCACCTGGACAACCGCCAGGAAACTTGCTTGGAGGATGGCGTAAAGGATGGCTACACCAAAGAGAGCCGCCACAAGCCACAGGGCGGCATGGATGAGTTTCCGGGTTATTACCACCATTAAGCCAGATGCCAGGATAAGCGCTGCGCACAGAATAAAGATTATTCGATCAGCCGTCATTTTGCCAGCTCCTAATTCTGGGCTCGCTGCGGGTTAAGATTAGCTTCCGCTTTACGCTGTTTTCGTCCGTAGGCACGCAGGATCTCAACTGTAATCAAACCGATCACAATATTCGAGAAGAACATGCCCAACACATAACCCCAGTTTGGCAGCCCGATCAATACTTTGCTTAAAACCGCAGTATTAACCAGCACCACCAATGCCAGGGGGGTAAGGAATTTCCAGTTGAAAGCCAGCATGTGATCAATACGGATGCGCGGCATGGAGTATTTAACCCACATGATGACCCAATACCCAAACATGGCTTTCACAAGAAAAACCACTGCTTGAACGAAAGGATTGTTCAGCCAGGAGAAGAATCCAATATTTTCCAATCCGAAGAACCCACCATAACCACCAAAAAACAAGACGGCGATGAAACCACCGAAGGTAAAGGCATGCAGCAACTCACCAGCATAGAAAAGCCCAAATTTCATGCCGGTGTACTCTATATGGAAACCTGCAACAATCTCAGACTCGGCCTCGTTCAAGTCGAAGGGGGAGCGTCCAAGTTCAGCAATTGCACTAATCAAAAATATAATGAAAGCAAGAGGGGAAAGGATTGCAAACCACATTCCGCTTTGCGCCACCGTAATATCCTGGACGCTCATAGAATTTGCAAGGATGGTGGGGATCAGAAGTACCACCACCATCGGAATTTCATAGGAGACCATATTGGCCACCATGCGGAAAGCGCCCAGCAGGGCATACTTATTGTTCGAAGCCCAACCCCCCACGATAATGGACAATGTGCCCAGAGCCCCTGCAGCCACCAAATACAATACCGCCACATTCAGGTCCACACCAAAAATCCTGGAAGAGAGCGGCAGGATGGCCCAAAGAATAATGACAGAGGCGATGGCCAGTACCGGTCCCAGGTTATATAGGAGTTTATCTGCACCCGCTGGGGTGATATCTTCCTTGATTACCAGCTTGATGATATCGGCGAATGGCTGGATCAGCCCAAATGGTCCGATACGATTGGGGCCGAGGCGATCCTGGAAACGGGCCACAACTTTTCTTTCAACCCAAACCAGCATGATATCCAGCGCCATGGCAAAAATAATCAATACAGTTATGCCGAGGATATAAATGATCACCGTTACCAGGCCGGATGAGAGTCCCCAGCCGGACAGCAAAGTACGCATCCATCCTGCGATGAAGGTGATCGGGTCATTTAAAAATAACATTCACTACTCCTTGCAGGCACAAATAAAAGGCTGATAGGAAACCCTGTCAGCCTTTTATGATTATCGCATGTTCACTACACCCATTCCAGCATCCCCTTGCGCCAGGCGTATACCAATCCAGCAACGAGGATGGCGATAAAGAGCACCCCCTCCAGAACAACGAAGAGTGGTAATTGCCTTAGAGACAGCGCCCAGGGGAATAAGAAGACTGTCTCCACATCAAAAACAAGGAAGATCAACGCAAAAATGTAATACTGTGCCTTAAACTGGACCCAGGAATCCCCCACAGTTTCGATACCGCATTCGTACGTGCTTAGTTTAATTGGATTCGGTTTTCGGGGTGCCACCAGCCGGGAAAAAACCAGAGGTACGATAGGGACAATAATACCGACCACAAGAAATATACCGATATAAAGCCAATTTGTCTGCATAGGAGCTCCACCTACGGATCAGGTTTCCTTTGGATTTTTGACCTGCGAATTTTACCATAAAGGAAACCCTTCCCGAACGATTCGGCTTCACGGATTTTAGAATAAAGAATCAAGCGTCTATCATCCAGATTGCAGTTGTATTTCTCCGGAATAATGTGTGAGAATGTGTAGTATATGGTGAAATTGGATCGAATAATAAGAAGAGGTTATGAGATTATAAGACATATACTATCATGATGTAAAAATTCTTAGCAGCACAAACCTTCGAATATACACCTATTTTTATAAAGTAAGGTAAACTTTTACTACCATATCACCAACCATATCAGGAGAATAGATGATCCCCAAACAATGGTACGCAATTTTAGAATCAAACGAAATAAAAAAAGGAAAAATCATCGGGTTGACGCGCATGGGCGAAAAGATGGTCGCATGGCGTAACGGTAAGAGCGAACTCGCGGTGATGACGGATAAATGTCCGCACCGAGGGGCAGCGCTCAGCCTGGGCAAATTGAACCTGGATTGCCTCCAATGTCCATTCCACGGGTTCGAGTATGATACCAATGGCGTCTGCACACTGATCCCAGCCAATGGTAAAACCACTGAACCTCCCAAGGCTCTTCATGTAACGAGCTACCCTGTTCGCGAAGAGCATGGGTTTGTATATATATGGTGGGGAAAGCCACAGGACGAATATCCGCCAGTCCCCTGGTTCGAGTCCATTCCTGATTCAATGGTATACGCCACGTTGAAAGACCATTGGGCAAACCACTATTCGCGAGCCATCGAAAACCAGCTGGATGTTGTGCACCTGCCATTCATTCATTACAATACGATTGGGCGCGGGAATCGGACCCTGGTGAACGGTCCCATTGCGGTCCATGAGAAACAATGGCCCGAAGATAACCTTATCAACCTGTGGGTACTAAATGAAAGGGACGAGGGCCAGAAACCGAAGAAACTTTCCGAGCTGCCCAAACAAGATCGACACCCTTTCCTTCAATTTCGCTACGGTAACTTATGGCAGAATTGGATTTCCGACAATATACGCATCGTGGTCGCCTTTGCCCCGATCGACAATGAAAACACGCTCATGTACCTGCGTTATTATCACACGGTGCGCGTACCTATCCTCCGTCAAATCACCGGGTGGATCGGGAGCCTGGGAAACCTGGTGATCGAGCGCCAGGACCGACGAGTGGTCATCACCCAGCGACCTCATCGACCGGACCTGGAGTGCGGTGAAATCCTTATCCCGGGTGACAACCCGATCGTTTTGTATCGGAAAATTAGAAAAGCGTTGATCGAAGGTGAAAAAAAATGAAATTAAGGAGCGGTCCGCTTGGATCGCTCCTATTTTTTTGATCTGCCTACGTCCACGCAGTATAAACGGGATAAAATAAGCGAAGATAATGAACCACCTTGAGAAAAGGACTTCTTCATGCCCACTAAGTCTAAAGTTGCCGTAATACGCACAACTCCCGAAACAGTGCTGAAAGATTATCAACGCCTGTTCGAGCTGGCAGATGGGGAAAAATCGCTGCGTCCAGGAATACAAACGATCCTGAAAGATAATATCTCCTGGCATTACCCGATGCCGGCAGCAAATACGACCCCCTGGCAATTGGAAGGGACCATTCTAGCACTGCGCAACGCAGGATTCCAGGACCTGGTATGTGTCCAAAACCAGACAGTGATCACAAATGCCTTCAAGGGCGAGGATCTGAATTGTTATCTGCCCATATTTAAACAATATAATGTACCCGCCTTGTTTAATTTTCGAAAGGAAGAAATGAAGTGGGTCCCCTACCAGCCCAAGGTAAAAATGCTAGCGCTGGATCACATCTACCCTGAAGGTATCCATATCCCTGATTATTTTTTCGGAAAAAACATTGTCCATCTGCCCACGGTAAAGACACACATGTACACCACAACGACCGGGGCGATGAAAAATGCCTTCGGCGGGCTACTCAGCAAACACCGGCATTACACCCACTCCTGGATTCACGAAACGCTTGTAGACTTGTTGGCCATCCAGAAAGAAATCCACCCCGGGTTGTTTGCAATTATGGATGGTACCACCGCCGGGAACGGCGCAGGACCGCGCCTGATGATCCCGGTTGTAAAAAACATTCTCCTGGCTTCTGCGGACCAGGTGGCGATCGATGCCGTGGCAGCCAGGCTGATGGGCTTTGACCCGCTTTCAATCAAGTACATACACCTCGCCCAGGAGCAGGGATTGGGAGTGGGTGACGTCAGACAAATAGACCTTATAGGAGACGATATTTCCAATGAAAGCTGGAATTTCAAGATCGGTAAGAACACGCATACTTTCCTGGCGTGGCTTTCCTGGTATGGACCGACAAAATTCCTGCAAAAGCTCATTTTCAGGACCCCGCTGGTATTCCTGCCGATCGCTATCTCTGAAGCCGAACAGGATTATTTCTACTGGCCTTTGAAATATAAGCGGATTGCCCGTGAATGGCTGGATACGACAACCTGGGGGAGGTTGTTCCAGGATTATCAACACAACGGTTATTTACAATGCTAGCATTCTGACCAAGCTCATAAAAACAAACGCCTGGTCAGGCGTTCGTTTTTGATTCCACGAGTAAGGGCAAATCATTTCTTATCGGTATAAAGTCGTTTAGTTTATTTGAGTTTCCAGCTCCGCTTTTCGCATGGATTGGAACGCATTAATTGCTACTTCGAGCATCTTCTCGTCGGGCTCGCGGGTGGTCATATGCTGCAGAGCCAGGTTCGGCTTTACAATCAAGCGAACAAATGACAGATCGAGATGGTTGGCAGTCCAGCGCAAATATTCATAAGCAATACCTGCAAGAACAGGTATCATGACCACCCGGCTGATTAACCGCCAGGAAAACGGTAATGGGCCCAGGATGGTGAAGAAAAATAAGGACATAATCATAAGTGTTAGCAGAAAGGCCGTCCCGCAGCGAGGGTGCTCAACGGAGTACTTCGCAACTGAAGCGGGTGTCAGGTCGGCACCAGCTTCATAAGCATTGATGGTCTTATGTTCGGCACCATGATAAGCAAAGACACGGGCAATGTCAGGTGCAAAACCAATAGCCCAAATATAACCAAGCAATAAGAGTAAACGGAGAACCCCTTCCAGTAAGTTGCTCCACCATGCATTCCAATGCAGGAAACGCTCAGATAGCCATCCGACTCCCGCGGGTGCAAGGAAAAAGATGCCGATGGCTACCAGGATTGTCAAGCCCAGGGTCAGGTAAAGAGCGGGACCCTCCAGTTTTTCTTCCTCCCCCGATTGGAGATTCGCAGAATCGGTAAGGGCGCGCATTCCCAACCCGAGCGAATCCCACAGCATGATCAGCCCCCGCAGGAATGGGATTTTTACCACTCCGGATTTATAGATACCGCCCAGAAGTTCGACCTTTGTTGAAATGGTTCCATTGGGAGCACGCATGGCAAGAGCATAGGTTTTCCGACCCCGCATCATTACACCCTCGATGACAGCCTGTCCACCATAAGAGACCAATTTGTCTTCCATACCGCTAATCTCCAAAAACCCAGGGATATGAAATAAATCGCCAGCTGATAAATATCAAGGTCTTAAGTTTGTGAAGAAATGGATGCCCGCCTCGATACCCCGGTACCAGGTGGGCAGGTGCATTTTTTCGTTGGGTGCGTGGACATTATCATCAGGCAAACCAAACCCCGAAACCACCGATTCGATACCCAGAAGACTCTGCATGTCTTTGACGACGGGGATGGACCCGCCTTCCCGCCGGAAATATGGGGGCATACCCCAAACCGTTTCCAGGGCTTTGCTCATCGCCCGCACGCCAATGTTGTTCCGGTCTGATATGGAAGCGGGTCCGCCTGCCATGACGGTTAATTCCCAGCGTATGTCCTTGGGGGCATTCCGTTCAAGATATTGGAGGAACTGCTGATGGACTTCCTTGGGATCCTGATCGGGAACAAGGCGCATGGATATTTTTGCCATGGCCCAGGCAGGGATGATCGTCTTTGACCCTTCTCCAACGAACCCGGAGAGAAATCCATTCACATCCAGGGTAGGTCGCGCTCCGGTCCGCTCGTTGGCAGTATAACCAGCTTCTCCATATAAGGCGGGAGCGCCAGTAATTTCAAGGAAATGCTTGTCATCGATCGGAAGGCGTGCCAATTCCTCGCGGTCTTCCTTGCTCAATTTTTTTACGCGATCATAAAACCCCGGCAGATTAATCCTTCCCTTTGCATCGTGCATCCCGGAAATTAATTCAGCTAGTGCGATGGCCGGGTTATGGACCACTCCACCATAAATCCCGGAATGCAGATCCTGTACTGGACCAAGGACACGCAGTTCAAAATAAGCCAATCCGCGTAAGGCATAGGTCAGTGTCGGGTAATCCTTTCCGATCATTCCTGAATCGGGGTTCAACGCGAAATCAGAGGCAAGCAAATCTTTATTTTCGGTAATAAAGGTCGGCAGGTTGGGAGAGCCAATTTCCTCCTCGCCTTCAAACAACCACTTTACATTCACAGGAAGCCCGCCTGTCTTCACGAGAGCTTCTACAGCATTGAGGACTACCATAATCTGTCCCTTCATATCCGAAGCACCGCGCGCATATATATTTTCCCCACGCACTTCAGGGTTAAAGGGACCGGACGTCCAGAGGTCGAGAGGGTCTACAGGCTGGACATCATAATGTCCATAAATGAGCACAACCGGTGCATTTTCCACTCCCAGCCATTCGCCATAAACGACAGGATGTTTCGCTGTTGGAAATACTTGCACCTTCTGCATCCCCAGTCCGCGTAAATGCGTGGCTACCCAATCAGCAGCCTTGCGGATATCTGAAGCATGTGCCGGTTCAGTCGAAACCGACGGAATTGCCAGAATTTGCTTGAAGGCATGCAGGAATTTTTCATTATTTTTACGAGCATAATTAAGGGCATTTTCCAGTTGATCTGCCATTGCTATCTCCTAGCAAATAAATTCTTTGAAATAAACAGGGGAAACTCCCCGGATTTGTTGAAATCTAATTATGGTCCGATGGTCGGCTGTACAGTTTGTTCCAGAGCCCGCCGGGTGATCAAGTACCAGGACGAGATTCCGTTGAAACGGTCTGCCGGCTCAAAGAGAGGAACCGCCTGCATCCCCTGTACTCGCTGGTCTACAGCATACGTGTATATCGGATAATAAAGCGGCAGGGCGGGCAGTTCGCGATCAAAAACCACCTGGAAATTTCGATACAGGCGGGCACGAATATTCATGTCAGCGACAACCCGGGCTTGTTCCAGGTATTCACTGGCAGTGCGGTTGTCCCACTGTGAATAATTCTGTCCGCTAGTTATTTCAGCCTGATGCCAGAAGGGATACGGATCCGGGTCGTATGACCGGCTTAAGTCCAGGTCCACCAGGGCAGCCTGGTAAGTGCGGGGGATTAAATAATCGGTGAATAAAGAGTCATATGAAACCACCTGGAGTTTTACTTCCACTCCAATCGCTGCCCAATTTTGCTGTATGAACTGAGCCAATTGTGCGTGAGCAGCGTCATCCGGATAAACAATGGTGAACGAAAGCGTAACTGTATCCTTGGCGCGGACAGTCCCGTCAGGCGGAAGCACGTAACCGGCAGTTTTTAGTTCATTTACCGCATTATCAGGATCAAATCCGATGTGTTCGATCCCATTGTAATAAGCCCAAGTAAGTGGTAGCAGCGGACTATCTGCAACCACTCCCTGTCCATGCAGAAGATTATCTACTATCCACTGTCGGTTCAAGCCAGACATTAATGCACGGCGTATATTTTTATCCTGGAAAAATGAAACATCATTATTAGCAAGGTTGAATAAAATCATGGATAAGCGCGGCATCCTGCTGGAATAGCAGGATAGGTTTGGGTCAGAACAGGCAGATATTAAAAGTCCCGAAGGAATCTGGCTTATACCGAGGACTTCCCCCGCCTTGTAAGCTGCCAGAGCCAAATCTGCTGTAGGATAATAGCTAAATACGATTTGTTCTACAAACGGAATTTGACCGTAGTATTGATGTGATACGGTAAGGACAACCCCAGTAATTTGTCCGCTAGCAACAGTCAGGTGGTCAAATTTATAGGGTCCGCTCCCCACTGGAGCCAGATTGAAATCTGAATTCGAAAGTTGATCCGCAGTGAGCGAGATAAGGAGATGCTGAGGTAAAATCCCAAAAGTTAGATAATCCAGAAACGGAACGAATGGTTCCGGTAAAGTAAATTTAATATTTTTATCATTGAGACGGGTTATTTCCACCTGGTCCCACATGGAGCGTACATCCGCTGAAAATGCTGAATTTTCGCTACGAAGGAGGCTGATGGTGAATAATACATCATCGCTGGTGACGGGTGCGCCGTCCTGCCAGACTGCATTGCTGCGCAGGGTGACGTTGTAAACCGTCCCGTCAGGGGTGATCCCCCATGATTCTGCCAGGTCGGGCTGTGGGACTCCACTCGAATCAAACTTGATCAAGCTACTGAATAACAGCCGATCCACATCACGATCGGCAGGATTATTCATGTCAAGCAACGGGTTCAGCCGCCCAAACGAACCAATTAACGCTTCGGTATAAATTCCTCCGCTGGCTGGCTCCGGCTTGATAGGATTGAGTGCTGGTTGTTGGGTTAGCAAAAGAACCGCCACTACGATCAGTGTCAGCGCAACCACCAGGATTTGCCAGCGCAGCTTTTTCATAATGAAATAAAGAAAGGCCGCTCGCAGGCGCAATACCGTTCCAGCGATGGCCTTCCTTGTCAGCAATAATTATTGTCGTGCAGCAATGATTACAGAAGTGATGGCCAGGATAAAAAATAGCACGCTGAAAATGATCGTAACCCAAAAGAGAGTCTTCTCAATACCACGCCTGGCAGTAAAAACACTCCCCATATCCGCGCCGGTCATATTGCCCAAGCCAGCACCTTTGCTCTGCAGGATGATACTTATGACCAGGGCAATTGATGTTAAAATCAAAGAACCGTCCAGAAAGTTTTGCATTTGGAAGCCTCCACAAATTTTAGCCGACAAATTATACCTGTTTTTCAGGTAAACCGTCAAACAAGGTTCCCGGAAAGTAAATGACGCTTCATTTTTAATTATTATTCGTGGGGATTGACAAGGATTATCCCCCTAAATGGTTTCAACTTTAGCTCTAGAATGATTCATCTTTTATCTTGTTCAGACCTTGAGATTCGCCTTTAGGATTATTAATGCACGATTTAACCATCAATTTACACATGCATACCACCTATTCAGATGGCTCCGGTACTCACGCGGACCTGGGGAAAATCGCATTAAAAACGAATGTGGATGTGCTTCTAGTAACCGACCATAATGTCCTGGTGGAGGGTGTAAATGGTTTCTTTCGAGAAGGAAAAAAGCGTGTTCTCGTTTTAGCCTGCGAAGAGATCCATGACCAGGCGCGTAATCCCCAGAAAAATCACTTGCTGGTCTTTGGAGCAAACAGGGAACTGGCTCCGCTCGCTAAAAACCCCCAGGTCCTGATCGATGCCGCGCATGACGCCGGTGGAATTTCGTTCATTGCACACCCATTTGACCCGGCAATGCCTGATTTCGGTGAGACTGATATTGCGTGGGTGGACTGGGATGTAACCGGCTTTACCGGGATAGAACTGTGGAATGGATTCAGTGAACTCAAATCGGTCGCAAAAGGAAAATGGGCTGCTGTTGCATTTGCTTTTTTCCCGGAGTTCATTCCCCATGGCCCGTTGCCAGAAACCCTGCAGCTTTGGGATAAGCTGACAATAAAAGGTCAGCGCGTGGTGGCTATCGGCGGTTCGGACGCTCACGCCGAACATAAATCCCTGGGGCCACTTCATAAGGTCATCTTCCCCTATGAATATCATTTTAAGACAATAAACACCCATATTCTCACTCCTTCACCCCTCACGGGTGATTTGCTTCGAGACAAAAAAATGGTCCTGGAAGCCCTGGCCAACGGTCATTGTTTCGTTGGTAATGATCTGCCTGCCCCTACACGAGGTTTCCATTTTTCCGCCCAAGGCAGGGTTGGAAATGCCATCATGGGAGATGAAATCCATGGCTCAGGTCCTGTAACTATGCAAGTCAAACTCCCGTCTGCAGCTGAAATTCATTTGATCAGGAACGGCAAGGTGGAGAAAAGAACACACGGAGAAGCAATCGTATATATCACCAGTGAGCCCGGGGTATACCGTGTGGAAGCCTATAAACAATTCATGGGAAAACAGCGCGGGTGGATATTCAGCAATCCGATTTATATCCATTAAAGACTCCCCAAAAACTGTCTTTTCGCTTACAATACACCCCGATCAAGCTGCACCGCAGTTTGCCTTCCGCCCCTGGCTCACCCACGGTGAATGTCCGGGAGCATATCCCGAGGAAAGGAGGTTTCCATATGCGTCATTATGAGCTTGTCTGTATTGTCCATCCCGATTTGGACGAGGCTGCATTTAACGGCGTCGTCGATAAGGTTAAGGGTTGGGCGGTCGAGACCGGTGGAGTTGTGGACAAGGTTGAGATATGGGGTCGCAAGCGCCTGGCCTATACAATCAAGAAACATCGCGAAGGTCAATACGTGCTTTTCAATCTCAGTCTCGAACCAACTGCAACCGCAACCATGGATCAGAATTTGCGCTTCCTAGAACCAGTCATAAGATATATGATCACCGCGGTTGAATAATAAATTTCAAATCAGGAATTGACATTTACCTTTCAGCAAGGAGGACGCCATGAGTCGTGGATTGAACAAAGTAATGGTGATTGGTCATTTGGGGCGCGACCCTGAAATGCGGTATACCCCTTCAGGCCGGCCAGTGACGACGTTTACGGTTGCAACCAGCCGCTCGTGGAATACAGCGGATGGCGAACGCCATTCAGAGACAGAGTGGTTCAACGTGGTCACCTGGGGTAACCTGGCTGAGATCTGTAAACAATACCTGGTCAAAGGTCAACAAGTGTACATCGAAGGGCGCCTGCAAACCAGACGCTGGGAAGATAAGGAAGGCGTCAAGCATTCCACTATCGAGATAGTAGCAAATGAAATGATGATGCTCGGGGAGCGTCGTGATACGAACAGCCATGCAGCGACTGGTGAAGAACCTGTTGTTGCTGAAGAAACCGATGGAATTTCTACGGAAGACGAATTCCCCTTCTAAGTGAATATTAATTAGCGACGATGTTTTCAACATCCCACGATCGCCGCTGCCAAAAAAGATTGGAGTCAAAGTTCTTATGGAACGTGAATCTCGCAATGAAAATGAAATGGACCAGGGTGGCGAGCGGCGCTACTTCGCCCGCCCAAAAGTCTGCCAATTTTGTGCGGATAAGCACCTTACGATTGATTATAAACAAGCGGATGTTCTGCGCCGTCTCGTGACCGAGGAAGGTAAAATCCGTCCGCGCCGTCAAACGGGTACTTGTGCCAAACATCAGCGTGTCCTGGCAACCGCCATCAAACGCGCTCGGCATATTGCCTTACTGCCTTTTTCAGGGAGCGAACGCGAAGAACGATAATATTCCGTTTCTCGTGGAAGGGCATGGAGCCACCCCATACCCATATATATCTATACGTATTTTAATTCAACGGACCTCTGCAAGGGCAAGACAACATCCGAATGAGGCATTATGGCAAAAGATAAAGCTCCCAAGATCGCATCTAAAAAACACCTGGCGCGCCTTGAACGCGAACGCCGGCAGACCCAACTAATAACAGGGATAGCAATTGGACTTATAGTTATCATTGTTGGGCTCATCGGGTATGGGATCCTGAACGAGACCATTCTGAAAGCCCGCCAACCCGTGGTCACAGTCAATGGAGATTCCGTCACGCTGCGCGAGTTCCAGGTGCAGGTGCGTGTCTCGCGACAACAATATATTGATCAATACATGCAATACTACCAATTCGCCCAGATGTTCGGAATCGACCCAACGACAGACCCGAACATGTCACAAACATTAAGCCAGATTGAAACCCAACTGGGAACCCCTTCAAACATTGGTCAACAAGTGATCGATAATATCACCAATGATCTGCTGATCAGGCAATTTGCCAAAGCAAACGGGATTATTGTGACAGCCGACGATGTGGATAAATCGATGCATGATGCATTTGGTTATTACCCGGATGGGACTCCCACCCCTACCCCCAGCGCTACACCATTTTCTTTTTCGACGCTAAATGCGACACAAAATGCATTGGTCACGCCCACCAGTCCAGCAACGATCACGCCCACCGAAACACTGGCACCAACTGCGACTCTCGATTTAATCGCAACGCCAACATCCATCCCAACCATAACGCTAACAGCTACTGCCAGCCTTATACCAAGCATTACTCCCACTGCCACACCTTACACACTCACTGGGTACCAAACGAGCTATAAAGCCGCCCTTTCAAATTATGCCAAGTTGGGTGTGACAGAAGCAGACTTTCAAAAAATATTCTTTGAGAGCCCGCTGTATCGGCAACGTGTCTCAGCCCTTGTGACCGCCAATATAACGCATAACCAGGAACAAGTATGGATTCGTCAAATCCTGGTCGCGGATGAATCGACCGCCCAGGTTCTACGGGCACAATTAGCAGGCGGGGCAGATTTCGGTAAATTGGTCAACCAATACTCCACAGATTCCACCAGCAAGAGTGTGGGAGGAGATTTGGGATGGTTCGGGCGGGGTACCAAGAGCATCGAAATTGAAAACGTCGCATTTGCACTGAAAGTTGGTGAAATCAGTCAACCCGTGGAGTCAACGGATGGCTGGCATATCTTCCAAGCACTTGGGCATGAAGTTCGTCCCCTGTCAGATACCGAATACAACAATGCCGTTGCTGCGGCCTTTAACCAATGGCTGACGACTCAGCGAACCAGCGCCACCATTATCGTAGCCAGTAACTGGACTACAAACGTCCCCTCCCTGCCCAGCCTGGCAAGTGCATTCTCGGATTCGAATGCGACAGCTACAGCATATTACAAGCAGAATCCGCCGATAGTCGCAACACCCACTCCATAATTTGGAATTATGTACGAGGTTTTACTATGATCTTATGGCGGTTAGCATGATTGCTAACCGCTTTCTATTTCCAAATATGTATAAATCATGAATTTATTTTAGGTATTCTTCTGTAATTTCATCCAGTTTTAAGCTAATGATCTGACTGGCAGAATCACGACCCATTGTCACCCCGTAAATGACATCCGCTGCCTGAACAGTGTTGCGATTGTGGGTGATGATGATGAACTGGGTATCTTTGCTTAATTCCAAAAGTTGATCCCTGAAACGACCCACGTTCACTTCGTCAAGCATCGCATCGACCTCATCCATTACACAGAAAGGAGTTGGGGAAACTTTTAGCAGGGCAAATACCAATGCAATAGCTGTCAGGCTTCGCTCACCGCCGGAAAGCAGGGAGAGACCTTGTTCGCGTCGTCCAGGCAAGCGTGCCTCTATATCAATCCCGGTCTCGGTCAAATTTTCGGGATCAGTCAATGTCAAGCGCGCCGATCCCCCTCCGAATAAGCGATGAAATATGACATGGAACTCTTCGGCGACAGCGTCAAATGTTTTCTGAAATTCGCGCCGGGTTAGCTCATCCAGCTCGTCAATTACCTGGCGAAGGTCAGTTTCAGCTTTGTTTAAATCATCCACCTGGGCCGTCAGGAATACGTGCCGTTCTTTAACGGCTTTAAATTCCTGCTGCGCTTCAGGGTTGACCGCTCCCATCCGCCGCAATTGCGCACGCTGCCGGGTCATATTTTCTTCCAAATCGGGGGGTAATTCTGCCACGACCGGCAATTGCTCCACCAATCCGTCAAATGGTAACGGCACCGGCCCGGTAACATCGGTAGTGTAATCAAATGCAACCAGGCCAAAATCGTCTTCAATTCTCTGTCTCAAATTAACCAGGGCTTCCTGCTTTCGGCTGACATCGAGCTGGATCTGGTTGTATATCCGATCAACACGCGTAAGTTCGACCTGTTCTTCCGCCTCATTATTCTGCCAACCGCTTTCCTGTCCCTCGGAAGCTTCAAGTGTTTTTTCAGCGGGTCCGATCAGGTCGCGGAGTTCGTCCAATTGTGTATTTATCCCTGAAGTCTGATTGCGCAGATTTTCTCTTTCGTTTTCCAATTCCATCAAAGACTTATCGATTTCCAGGAGACGAGATTCAGTCTTCGCCTTTTGTTCCTGCAAACGCTGGATATCCTGTTGGCGTTCGACCAGCCTGGTTTTCGCGTCGCTCAGGGCGAGCTTTCCCACCGCGGAGCGCGTGCCCCACACAGTAACCTGATCCTGAAAATCGTCTATAGTAAGACCTGTCAATTTTGCCGTTCTGGCTCGAAATTCTTCCTGGGCAAGCACTGTTTCCTGCTCGTTTTGCGACAACACTGAAGTAGATTGTTGACGTTCATTTTTAGCCCGGGAAATTTCCAGCTCGATACTCTGTTTCTGACTTAATTCCCATTCCAACTGCCGCCGAGCAGTTTCCGCTCTAATCTGAGAATGGCGTTCGTTTTCCCGTGCCTTTTCCAGCAAAGCATGTTTCGTTTCTGCACTCTTTTTTAACTCAAGCATTTGTCGGCGGGAATTTTCCAATAATCCTGCTGCTTTTGCTGTCTCACTTTCCAAAGTAGCGTTCTGAAGTTCAGCTTCTACCAGGAGTTCCTGTATTTCCCTCCGCTGGCGGGGGCGGCCAAGGACACCGCCCTTGCTGGGTTTTCCCGCCAATACCTCCCCCGAGGCATGAAACACTTCACCGCGCAGCGTCACAGCTCGCGCAGCCCTAGGCAAACCAGCCAATACGTGCCGGGCAGCAGAGCGATTACGCACTACCAGCACTTGTCCTAAAAGTAAGTCCAGGACAGGACGGATTTCGGGTGGTGCTTTAACAAGGTCGGAGGCGACGCCCAAACAATTTGCGTCCGGCTTGATCTTTAGTGGTTCCGCGGGAGAAAGCCAATCGAGCGGAAGAATTGAAGCACGTGAACTGTGATCTGAATCGAGTAATGCCAGGGCTTGTTCAGCATCCCGACCTGAAGTTACCAAGATAGAATCAGTGAATTCTCCGAGTGCAGCTGAGATCGCCACTTCCAGATCTCCTGGCACGTCCATAATGGAAGAAAGTGCCCCACGCGCTCCATTCAGCCTGGATTGGCGGGCTGCTTCCAGAAGCAATTTTGCTCCGTCAGCATATCCAGTCAATGATCGCTCTGCCTGTTCGAGGACATCCAGTTGCGCGTTAAGTCGGACTAGTTCGGTTTTTTTGGCCGTACCTTCCACACCCTTGTGTCTGAGATTTTCCTCCAAGGTCGCAAGTTGTTTTTGCGCAGACTCGAATTCTTTCTCTGCCGTTTGCAAGATGGTTTCTGCTTTTTGTCGAATTATTTCGGCCGATTTATACTCATTTGCATATTTAGTGGTTTCTTTTTCTTTATTTGAAATAGCCTGAATAATGGTTTTCAGTTTTTGTTCATGGACAGCTAGACGAGCACCCAATTCATCAAAGTGCGCTTGAATTCCTGCGCGCTGGGTGGATAGTTCATCCATTTTCTTCCGGGTAGCTTCTATGTCTAATTCTAGCTGTGATTTCTCAGCTAATCGTTCGTTAAGAGCCGCCTGGGCGCTTTCAGCCTGTGCGAGCGCTTCGTTGAATTCCATCAGCAAGCTGGCGGCTTCTTTCCCGGCAGCAAGACTACGTTCCTCGGCGATTTTGGTTTCCTCGTCCTTGCGGGATTGCTCGCTTAAAACCTCCTGACGATTATCCAGGAGGAAGCGTTGGCGCTCATCAAGTTTTGCCAGGTCACCACTGAGGGACTCCCGAGTCTCGTGGAGTTGTGCTGACTGGCGATGCCATGAGTTCAATCTCACCCGCAAACTGTTAATCTGTTCACGAAATTCAGAATAATCCTGGCGTACGTGTTGATAGGATTTGCGCGCCTCAGTCACTTGGTTTTCCTGAGCCCGTAACTGGCTGTTTGCCTCGGTTAAATTCCTCTGGGCCTGATGCCAATGATATCCGTACCATTCATGCATCAGTACGCGCAAATCAGTCTGTACCTGGGCAAATTCCTGGGCACGAACGGCCTGGCGTTCAAGACTTTTAAGACGCGGTTCCAATTCGGCCAGGATATCCAGCACACGGTCGAGATTGCGTTGTGAGGTTTCCAATCGATGCAAAGCCTCTTCGCGCCTGGTGCGGTACAGACCAATCCCGGCAGCTTCTTCAAACAGGCGGCGACGTTCATCCGCTTTTAATGCCAGGGAAGCATCCACCAGTCCCTGTCCAAGAATGGTATATGTCCTCTCAGAAAGACCTGACTGAGCCAGCAACTCGTTGATATCCTTCAACCTTACATGCTGGTTGTTCAGCAGGTATTCGTTACGACCATCCCGGTAAGCGCGGCGTGACAGCCCAACCTCCGAGAAATCCACCGGTAGCCAGCTTTCGCTATTATCAAAAGTTATCCCGGCAGAAGCCATCCCGGCGCGCGAGCGCTGGTCAGACCCTGTGAATATCATATCCTCGGTTTTTTTTGCCCGCAGCAGGCTGTAAGTTTGTTCCCCCAAAACCCAGCGGAGAGCATCGGCTATATTGGATTTTCCGGAGCCGTTTGGCCCAACGATGGCAGTAATTCCTTCGGCAAATTCAAATCTAGTTTTTGCAGCGAAGGTTTTATAACCATGGAGTTCAAGGGATTTAAGGCGCAATGGCATCGGATTTTATGGGAAGAGTATTAAGGTTTTTCGATTGCAGTCATTGCAGCCTGGGCCGCTGCGCGTTCAGCAGCCTGTTTATTGTGTCCACTACCCCGTCCATAGGCTGTTCCGTTTATCTGTACTTCGATTTCAAAAACCCGCAAGTGATCCGGGCCATTGATCGATAATGCAACATATTTTGGGATCCCCAATCGTTCACCCTGTGACCATTCCTGTAGCCTGCTTTTAGGATCCCGAGAATCTGAAGAGAGAATGATGTGCTCACTCACGTGTTCGAGCAAAGGGTGGACAAGTCGCTGTATAGTGGAAATGTCACTTTCCAAAAATAATGCCCCGATCAGAGCTTCGAACGTGGCACATAAAAGGATATCTTTTTGACGCCCGCCAGCATTGTCTTCTCCGTGACCAAGGCGCATGGCGGATCCAAGGGTGAATTCGCGGGCAAACTCGGCAAGTTGTTCGGTGCAGACCATCGCCGACCGCATACGCGTCAGTTCCCCCTCCGCCATTTCCGGGAAATGGTTATACAACCAGGCTCCAGCAACGAAATCCAAAACAGCATCACCAAGGAATTCCAGCCTTTCATTATCCTCCAGGGCTTCCTGATGCTCATTTACGTAGGATCGGTGAGTGAGGGCGCGCGTCAATAACAGTAAGTTTTTAAAAGGAAGTTTATACCGCTGTACCAACTCGGCCGGAGATAGTTCTTGATTATTTTCCGGATTGTTATTCATACCAACCTTCCGGAACTCAGGGAGCGCCAACACTCCCCTCTCGCTTTTCTAGACCTTCGATTTTTCAATACCTATATCGTTGAGCCAGGATCGAAATGCGAGAGGGGAAAGCGTTCGCGGCCACTTAGTTCCAAATAAATGTGAAGTTTATTGTAACCCGATTCAACGTCGCTGACCAGCGTCCATGATACAATCGCGCTGTTAAGCAAAAGGAGACATACATGCCCCAACCAATCGCAGAAGAAACGCTTTTCCTACACGATGCCGAAATAGGGCTTGGGACTTGGGCCTGGGGGGATCGCACTATGTGGAATTATGGTAACGGATATAACGAAACGGACGTGGAGCAGGCTTTCCAATCTTCGCTGGCGGCGGGTATAAACTTATTGGATACCGCTGAAGTATACGGAGGGGGTCGGTCCGAGAGATTCATTGGGCAGTTTTTGAAAACCACATCTTCTCCCGTAATGGTGGCAACTAAATTCATGCCTTATCCATGGAGGCTGAACCGCGCCGCCCTGACGCATTCGCTCGACTTAAGCCTGGAGCGACTGGGGCTGGAGCACGTGGACCTTTACCAGATCCATTGGCCATTCCCTCCGATGCCGGTTGAATTTTGGGTGGAAGAACTGGCAAAGGCAGTTAAATCCGGGAAAACTCGCACTGCAGGCGTCTCAAATTACAGCAAGATACAAATGCAGAGGGCATATACCATCCTTTCAAAATACGATCTTCCCCTGGCTTCCAACCAGGTGGAGTATCATCTCCTCAACAGGTCCGTGGAAAAGAACGGGCTACTTGATCGGTGTAAAGAACTGGGCGTTCGGTTGATTGCGTATTCACCGCTGGCTAAAGGTCTGCTCACCGGTAAATACTCGCTCGAAACACCTCCACCTGGAATGCGAGCCCGCCAGCCCATGGGAAGAATGAAAGCCCTCCCAGTCCTGATCGCCGCTATGACTGAAATCGGCAGGGGACATGGTGGCAAGACACCCGGTCAGGTGGCTTTGAATTGGCTCATTTGTAAGGGGGCATTGCCAATTCCTGGAGCGAAAAATGCCAAACAAGCTGAGCAGAATGCAGGCGCAATAGGCTGGAGGATGACAGCCGAAGAAGTCAAGTCGCTGGACGATGCCAGCGACAAGTTCACCAGGTAGTAAATCAGGGCGATTGAAATCAATCGCCCTTTTTATTTTAGGATTAGGAATAAGTTGCTGAAATCATCCGTCCATAATCTTATTGGGGAGATATAGTTGTTCAATGGCATGGCACGAGATGTTATCCCGGGAGCCTCTAGCACGGATGGGTCACGCGCCATCATCATCCAAAGCGATGGGAAAGAATCAGGAGGCGTCCCCGGATCGGATATGGCAACACGACTCAAACCAAGATGGTCAGCTAGCGTCCAAACCACGGGGACCAGGTTTAGATGCCGGTTCGAAATATTTACAGCCAAGATCCCATCCGAACGGAGATGCTGCATATAAAGGTCGAAGGCTTCAGCATCCAGCAAATGTATCGGGATGGAATCGCTCGAAAAAACGTCCAACATCAATATATCAAAGTTTTGTGACCCACTTTTCTCAAGTTCGTTCTCCAGCGAAAGGCGGGCATCCCCAGGTACGATTTCCACTTGCGCATGGCTGGTCGAAATATAACTGAAATATCCACCAGTGCCTTCCGCCAAATCAATCACTATGGGATTGATCTCATAAAATCTATACACATCACCTGATTGACCATAAGCTGCAAGCGTTCCAATCCCCAGGCCAAGGATACCCACTCGCATTCCAAGACCCCTTTTTGGATCGTTAAGGATTGCCAGCCCTCCACCGCTGGTTTTTCCGAAATAGGCGGTGGGGATATCACTTTTCTGGGTACCTAGAAATTGGTAGCCATGGATGGTAACCCCATGCACCAGGGCATACCTATCGGCTAAGGGATTGCCAGAATCAAGTTCCCGAACCCGGACAACACCGTAAAAATTCCGCTGGATAAATAGATCGCTTTCCAGATCGGCGCTAATTCGCTGGAACGAGCGTGCCCCTGAAATGAAAACCATGCTGAGGAGCATCACGCTGTTCGTTATGTAAACCCAACGGCGTTGGACTGCCATTACTGTTATGAATGATACAACCAGAAACAGAATCCAGCACAGGGTATAACCGAGTGGTAATTCCCAATAACCTTTGAATATAAACGGCGCGACAAAATTGATGAAAATCCCCCCGAATGCGCCCCCCACTGATACCATCAGATAGAAGCGGGTTAAATATTCGGGGGGTGGACGAAGACGATACAACTCACCATGGCATACCATGCAAGCGGCGAAAAGCCCGAGGGAATATATTCCAATTTGGACAGCTATATTAAGCGAATCTGCACGCCCAAGAGCCCAGCCCACCAATAATGTGGCAATGAAGAAGAGGACGAGGTAAACCTGGCGGGAGTACCAGCGTTCGCCGGAGAATGCCAAAATAAATGAGAGCAGGTAAATAGTCAGTGGAAGGACCCATAAAAAAGGGATGACAGCCACTTCCTGGGTAATCTGGCTGGTGGTCGCCAAAAGCAGAATGGAGGCGGTCGCTGCCAAAATTATCCAAAGGGTGTAATCACGGCCCGTTGGCTTTACTCCAACATCTTCCCTGGGATAAGTCAATTCAGCAGCAACTAGATTCTTTCGTGCAAGTGATTTTATTGCCCCATACCCTGCCAATACGGCATAAGCAAGATACATCAGCGACCATATGCGTCCCTGCCAAGCCAGGGTGAGATATTGTTCTACCAACACTGGATAGGTAACCAGTCCAAGCAGGGAACCGACATTGGACAACGCGTAAAGTCGATAAGCCGTCCGTTCTGGGAAATTTAGGTGGAACCAGGCTTGCATCAACGGGCTGTTCGTCGATATGAGGAAATATGGAAGACCGACCGATATAAGCAGTAGTTTGCAAATGTCCCAGACTGGAAACCCGGATTGCACCGGCTTCCAACTGGCATCAGGTGTAATAGGCGATTTCCATGCCAATCCAAGAATCAGCATTAAGCCCAGTGAAAGGCAAAGGATTAAAAGATGAACAATCTCCCGCCGGCGGCTTTTGCTGATCAGCCAATTAGTGTAGGCGTACCCGCCAGTCAGTAAAACCTGGAAAAACATCTGTACAGTGGACCAGACTGCGGATGTGCCGCCAAACCATGGCAATATGGTTCGGGCGATCATAGGCTGGATTTGAAAAAGTAGGAAGGCTGAAAGAAAAATAGATACCATGAAATAAGCCATGACCCAATTGTACTTGCAAGAAAGAATTACAGAACGAGCTTTTATTAATAAAAATGATAGTTCTACCGGCTCAATTTTAAAATATCCACGCTCATACGCTTGAGCTTGGATGTGCTAGAATTACTTTTTACAATATGTACTTTTCTTACTGGGACCCTCCTTTTATTTATTTGTGAAAATAAAACGAACTTCAAAGCAGGTCCTCCTCATCCAAAAAGTACCTGCATTGTCGAAGACAAATGAAGGAAACCAGACAGGAATCTCAGCAAATTTTCAAGCTTATGGATGGAAATTGGTAAATGGAGACAATCGGGTTGATCGCTGCAATGACCCAGGAGAGCCACGCTCTTTTGCGGCTCATCAAGGGGCAGAAGCGCATCTCCCTGGGACCCTACAGTGGCGTTAGTTTCCAAGCCGGGAACCGAATTTGCGTTTTAATCACGTCCGGTATGGGAATTAAACGCGCCAGTGACGCCGCTCGTGTTCTTGTCGAGCTGGCAAGTCCGCAATTGCTGATTTCTTTTGGCATTGCTGGAGCAGTTACCACCAATCTCCAAATTGGCGATGTAGTTGTTTCCGGAAAATCCTGTCTTTTGGTGGGTGGCATTCCCGTTAGGTTCCAACCTTTGGCTATCTTGTCTGATGTGGCAAGGGAAGCAGTTGCGGAAGCCTTGTATCATGACGAAGCAGGCTTGTACGTTGGGACAGCCATCACCACGCATGGCTCGCAAGCTATCCTAAGGGAAATCGAGGATATGCCTCACCCAATCTTAGAAATGGAGACGGCAGGGATTGCGCAAGTCGCAGCTGAACACAGCATACCCCTTTTATCCTTACGATCAATTAGTGATGGCCCCCAGGCACCCATTCCAATCGACCTCGAAGCAGCCATGGATGAAAATGATAATCTCCGCATCGGAAGCTTGATCGCAATGGTGCTTCACCACCCAAAGATCATTTTCATGTCCGCCCGAATGATGAGAAATTCAAGGATCGCGGCCAATCATACAGCGTTGGCGTTGATTGCTGCGCTGAACCAACCCTTATCTCTTGTCAAAGGATAAAGATCGGAGATAAATATATAACCTTCAAAAATTAACTTCGCAAATAACTTTTTTTCCGATTGAAATTCTTCGGCTAAAGATGGATATCGAAGTCTTTTAATTTACATACCTTCATAGCCGAGAATTATGTTTCCCTTTTCGTAAATTCCCATCGTCCACCAGCCCTCCAAGAGGTTGACGAATGTTTATCGTATTTGTATAATGGATTATTATAGTCTATATTATCTCATAACATTAATTGTATGATTTTTTCAACCTTTTCTATTCACAAAGGAGGCTTTGATGTACGGGACAATAGCAAAAATGAAAGCAGAAAAAGGTGCAATGGATGAATTGAAAAAAATGGTAACCGATCGCCAACCCGAAGGCTATGTTGCTGCGTATGTATTCAAGAGTGATGAAGACCCAAACGAATTCTGGTTGGTGGCAATATTTAAAAACAAGGAAACTTACTTTGCCAATGCCAACAGCGCTGAACAGGACAAGGAATTTAAGCGCCTGAGAAGATTCTTAAAGGCTGATCCCGATTGGCATGATGGAGAAATTGTATTAGATAGCAGGGCCGACCATTGATCTCAACAAATAATTCAAATCGTTCAGATTATATTCCCCGGCCCTAATTTCATCCGGAATATATATCGATATAATTTTATATAAATAATCCCGAGTCGATAGGCTCGGTTTTTTAATATTAGTGTAAAATGTTTTTATGGCCTCATCGAATCCTTCAAGAAAACCTAACCGGGTCAAACATTCGAATACCTATACGACAACCCGGGATGCCAAAGCTGTCCTATCCGGCAGGAGTAATAAGAGCTGGTTCACCCGCCTATTACCCTTCCTCGGACCAGCATTTATCGCAAGTATTGCCTACGTGGACCCCGGGAATTTTGCGACCAATATCCAGTCTGGTGCCCAGTTCGGTTACGAACTCCTGTGGGTCATCCTGGGCAGCAACCTGATGGCAATGCTTCTGCAGGCTCTTTCAGCCAAACTCGGCATCGCCACCGGGAAAAACCTGGCCGAGCAATGCCGCGAACGGTTCCCACGACCCGTGGTCCTGATCATGTGGGTCTTGATGGAACTGGTTGCAATGGCTACCGACCTGGCTGAGTTTTTAGGTGCTGCGGTAGCCCTCAACCTGCTATTCAATCTTCCGCTCTGGGTCGCTGGCCTTCTGACCGCGGCAATCACTTTCGTCATCCTTAGCCTGGAGCGCTTTGGTTTCCGTCCTTTAGAAGCGGTCATCACCGGTTTTCTTGTGATCATCGCGATTAGTTATGTGATCGAGATGTTTATCGGGCACCCGGACTGGCCAGCTATTGCTAACAGCACTTTCGTTCCCCGTTTCACCAACTCCGAGAGCGTTTTGCTAGGGGTAGGTATCCTGGGAGCCACGGTAATGCCGCATGCACTCTTCCTGCATTCCGCACTAACCCAGGGCCGGGTGGTGGTTAAAAAGCCTGAACAACAGAAACGACTTTTTCACTTCGAGATTATTGATGTAGTCATTGCCATGGTGATCGCCAGCAGCGTTAATGCTGCAATGCTCATCACTGCATCAGCCGCTTTCCATGGGAGTGGACATAACGTCGGGACATTGCAACAGGCTTATCTGACACTGCAACCGTTGCTCGGTCGAGCCGCGGGGTTGGTTTTTGGGGTAGCCCTGCTTGCTTCCGGTTTATCGTCCTCATCGGTCGGGACAATGGCGGGACAGGTGATCATGCAGGGTTTCCTGCATTACCACATTCCTCCCTGGGTTCGCCGGGTCGTTACGATCATCCCATCTTTGATCGTAATTTTCATAGGCCTGGACCCAACCCGTACGCTGGTGATTAGTCAAGTGGTGCTGTCTTTCGGATTGCCATTCGCGGTTATACCCCTGGTGGTTTTCACCGCCAATAAATCACTGATGGGAGGATTGGCAAACAAATCCTTCACGACTCTCCTGGCTAGCTTATCCGCTGCGTTGATCCTCGCTTTAAATATCTACCTGATATATCAAACATTTTTTGGGAAATAAGCCTATGTTCAAACACATACTTGTTCCTCTGGATGGTTCCAAACTGGCTGAAACCGCCATGCCAATCGCTGCTTACCTGGCAAAAACCCTGAAAGCGCCGGTTACTCTCCTGCATGTAATCGAACAGGATGCTCCCGAAGAAGTCCATCGAGACCGCCATCTGACAAACTCCGCCCAAGCTGAAGATTATCTCGCCGAGATCGCCAAAAATAACTTTCCTCCAAAAGTCAAAGTGGATTGGCACGTTCATACAGCTGCCGTTGCCGATGTGGCGCGCAGCATCGTCGACCATTCCGCGGACGAGTTCCAACCTGATCTGATCCTGCTCTGCGCACATGGAAACGGCGGGATGCATGACCTGTTCTTTGGAAATATCGCCCAGCAGGTAGCCGCAGCCAGCGGAACTCCGGTCATGTTAATTAAACCGATGGAATTTCCAACTCCGTTTAAAATAAAACGAATTCTCGTCCCCTTGGATAATGAATCTGTCCACGATAAAGCCATCCCGATTGCAAGGCAGCTGGCCAAAGCCTTTAAAGCTCAACTGGACCTGCTTTGCGTCATCCCCACCCTGGGAACCCTCTCAGGCGAGCAGGCTGCTTCTGGTAATCTCATGCCTGCTACCACAACCGCTTATCTGGATATTACTGAAGATCTTGCCAGGGACCATTTCCAATCCCACCTTGATGAATTTCATAAAATGGGACTCAATGCCACTGCTGAGATTGCGAGGGGTGATCCGGCTCCGGTCATTTACAAAATCGCCGAAAATAATGGATCGAACTTGATCATTTTTGGCACGCATGGGCGTGTCGGCCTGGATGCATTTTGGAATCGGAGTGTAACTGCCGGAGTGGCTCGCAGAACCCAAATTCCATTGTTGCTTGTCCCCCTCTTGGAGTAATACCTGCGAATTAATTGAAATTCTTTCGAAAATTAACCTAAATTCTGGATTAAAGCACCCCCGGGTAAAAGCATTTAAATAGGGATTGCTTATTTTTTCGACTCTTTTTTTCCACATCAACCTCTTGACAATAAATTAACTCTCGGATATATTCAACGACGCTTAACTAATCAAGGATGTTAATTATGTCGCCAACTAAAGTATTATCGGATGTGATACGTGAATGGTCTGAAGTTTTCATGCAGCGCTCGATGCGTGATTTCAGGAGATTTATGGTAACAACCAGCCTGTCATTCTCCCAAATCAGCATACTGATGCGCCTGGTCCACCGAGGAAATACAAGCGTCTCCGAAGTAGGCGAACAACTGGGCGTAACCAACGCGGCCGCCAGTCAGGCTGTTGACCGCCTGGTGCAGTTGGGGCTGATCATGCGGACAGAGGATCCGGAAGATCGAAGAGCGAAGCAATTAGCCCTGACTCAAAAAGGCCGAGCGCTCATTGACCAGGGCGTGGAAGCCCGCAGCAAATGGATCGAGGGCGTTACTGATTCGCTCAGCACAGAACAGCAAAATATGATCATTTCGGCGCTTATCCTACTCACCTCAGCTGCACAAAAGACAACTGAGTAGGCCAAAACCAGCCATACAAACATCCTGATAGATAAATTAAGGGAGCCAGATCCAAATTGATCTGGCAAAGCATTTTGTTAGATATCAATTTATAGGAGTCTTCGAAACCATGCTGCGTTTGTTGAAATACCTTAAGCCCTATCTCCTTCTCATCCTGATCGCTATTGCCTTGCTATTCGTACAGGCGAATGCCGACCTTGCATTACCTGACTACATGTCGAAGATCGTAAATATTGGCATACAGCAAGGAGGTGTGGAAAATGCAATCCCCGTCGCTGTCCGCCAGACCGAGATGAACAAACTCACTATCTTCATGAGCACAGCGGACAAAACCAGGGTGCTTTCCGACTTCACCTTGGTGGATACTAACTCACCCGATTACTTAGCGGATGTCAAGCTATACCCCATCCTGGCAAAAGAACCTGTTTACATCCTGAATAAGATCAATGGCTCTGAAACCACCTGGTTGAACCCGGTGATGGGAAAATCCTTTTTAATCGTTTCAGGCATCCAGGAAGTCCTGGCCGACCCGGCCAAGGCATCTGCCATGGCCTCTGCCCTGGGTTTCGACTTGTCGAAACTTCCACCGGGGATGGATGTGTTTACCATACTTGGACAGCTTCCCTCAGCCCAGTTAACCCAGTTGAGCAGCACTTTCGATGCAAAATTTGCCGCTCTGGGCGACAGCATGATCATCCAGGCAGCGGCCGCACCGGTTAAGAATGAGTACACTGCGCTTGGTATGGATGCCGGTAAGTTATCATCTGACTATATCCTCCATATCGGCCTGCTGATGCTGCTCGTGACGCTGCTCTCCGGAAGCTGCACAATTTTGGTGGGTTTCCTGTCAGCTCGAACTGCAGCCGGGCTGGCGCGTGACCTGCGCCGTAATGTATTCAACCGGGTCGAAAGCTTTTCCGCAACAGAGTTTGACAAATTCTCCACGGCCTCATTGATTACCAGGTCAACCAACGATATCACCCAGATCCAGATGGTCGTCATCATGATGATGCGCATGGTTTTTTATGCACCCATTATTGGGATCGGCGGCGTGATCCGTGCCATCGGAAAAAGCGCCAACATGTGGTGGATCATTGCCCTTGCAGTGGTTGTGCTCCTTGGCTTGATCCTGACCGTATTTTCCATCGCTCTGCCCAAATTCAAGATAATCCAAAGCCTGATTGACCGTTTGAACCTCGTAACACGTGAAAACCTATCCGGGATGATGGTCATCCGGGCTTTCAACATGCAGGGGTTCGAGGAAATGCGTTTCGATAAAGCCAATATCGATCTAACCAGTAACAGCCTTTTCATCAACCGGGTCATGGTCACCATGATGCCGGTAATGATGCTGGTCATGAATGGTGTCACCCTGTTGATTCTCTGGGTCGGTGCCCACCAGGTCGCCCAGTCATCCATGCAGGTGGGCGATATGATGGCATTTATGCAATATGCCATACAGATCGTATTTGCCTTCCTCATGCTGGCGATGATGTTCATCATCCTCCCAAGGGCGGCTGTATCTGGCGATCGAATCGCCGATGTTCTGGAGACCAAACCGGTCATAATTGACCCGCAAACCCCCAGCAACTTCACCGAACCTTTCAAGGGAACAGTGGAATTCCGGAACGTCTCGTTCCGATATCCCGGTGCTGAAGAGGACGTTTTGCACAACATCTCCTTTACTGCCCAACCAGGTCAGACCACTGCCCTGATCGGGACCACCGGTTCAGGAAAATCAACGATAGTAAGTCTTATCCCGCGTTTTTATGATGTCACGGAAGGCTCAGTCATAATAGATGGGACAGACATCCGCGAGGTCACGCAGCACGACCTGCGAGCCCGGATCGGGTATGTCCCGCAAAAGGGCACCCTTTTCTCGGGCACAATCGAAACCAACCTTTTATATGGCGATGAAAACGCCACCGTTGAAGAGTTGAAAAAAGCTGCCGACATCGCCCAGGCCACCGAATTCATTTCCACTAATCCGGAAGGTATGCAGACTGAAGTGGCCCAAGGCGGCATGAACGTTTCCGGCGGCCAAAAGCAACGACTTGCGATTGCGCGCGCCCTGGTGAAGGAAGCGCCCATCTATATCTTTGACGACAGTTTTTCAGCACTGGATTTCAAGACCGATGCAGCCCTGCGAAAAGCGCTCAAAGAGCACACCGGTCCCAGCACCATGATGATAGTGACCCAGCGCATTGCCACCATCAAGAATGCCGAGCAGATTATCGTGTTGGATGAAGGCAATATCGTTGGTAAAGGCTCTCATAAAGAGCTAATGAAAGACTGTGAAGTGTATCGAGGCATTGCATTATCGCAGTTGAGCAAGGAGGAGTTGGCATGACAATGCATAGCGTCACCCCAACAACCAATCCTACTCCAGCTGGTGGCCGCCCCCCCATGGGCGGCATGAGGCCTGGCGGTGGCCCGATGGCCATGATGAGAAGGGGCGAAAAACCGCGTGATTTCAAAGGCACCCTTAACAAGCTTATCCGTTATCTGGGGCGATACAAGTGGTTGATCATTTTCATCTGGCTGCTTGCGATTGCTTCGACCGTCGCGATGATCGTTGGACCCAAGATCCTTGGGAATGCCACCACCAAGCTGTTCGAAGGCGTGTTGGCCCAAATTTCCGGCACGGGTACGGTCGATTTTACCTATATCGGTAACATTCTGACTGAAGTGTTACTGCTGTACTTTGTCTCCGCCATGTTAAGCTTCGGCCAGGGCTGGGTCATGTCCAATGTGGCAATGAATATCACCTACCGGTTCAGGAAGGACATCGCTGAAAAGATTAACCGGATGCCGCTAAAATACTTTGACGGAACCAGCCACGGTGAAGTGCTTTCCCGCATCACCAACGATGTGGATACGGTCAGCCAGACGCTGAACCAAAGCATGACCCAGATAATCACCTCTGTGGCCACGGTCATTGGTGTGCTCGTAATGATGTTCACCATCAGTTGGCTGATGACCCTGGTAGCCGTGGCCATCCTGCCCTTATCTTTCGGCATCATTGCCCTGATCATCAGCAAGTCGCAGGTTTTCTTTAAACGCCAGCAAGATTACCTGGGGCATATCAATGGTCACGTCGAAGAAATGTATGGCGGTCACGTTGTTATGAAAGCGTTCAACGGGGAGGCCAAGAGCGTCGAGCAGTTTGACGAGATCAACGGCACCCTGTACGACTCAGCCTGGAAATCGCAGTTCCTGACCGGGCTGTTATTCCCAATCATGAACTTTGTAGGCAACCTCGGCTATGTAGCCATCTGCATCCTGGGCGGTTACCTGGCTGTGCAAGGCTCCATCACCCTTGGCGATATCCAGGCTTTTATCCAATATGTCCGCTCGTTCACGCAGCCGATCTCGCAGATCGCCAACATCTCCAACATTCTCCAACAGACAATGGCGGCTGCCGAGCGCGTGTTCCAATTCCTGGCTGAACCCGAGGAAGTTCCGGATACTACAACGCCTGTACAGGTAGGTACAGTCCAGGGCAGGGTGGATTTCAAGGATGTTCACTTCGGTTACAACCCGGAAAAGATCATCATCAATGACTTTACCTTCTACGCTGAACCAGGTCAGAAAATCGCTATTGTCGGTCCAACTGGCGCAGGCAAGACAACCATGGTTAAACTGTTGATGCGCTTTTATGATGTGAACAGTGGCGCCATCCTGGTGGACGGTCACGACATCAAGGATTTCACCCGCGCAGACCTGCGCTGTATGTTTGGCATGGTCTTGCAGGATACCTGGCTTTACAACGGACCCATCCTGGAAAACATCCGCTATGGGCGTTCGAACGCCACGGATGAAGATGTTATAAATGCCGCCAAGGCAGCCCGGGTGGATCATTTTGTTCGCACTCTCCCCGAAGGCTACAATATGGTGCTCAACGAGGAGACCTCGAATATTTCCCAGGGCCAGATGCAGTTGATGACCATCGCCCGCGCCTTCCTGGCAGACCCAAAAATCCTCATCTTGGACGAAGCCACCAGTTCGGTGGATACACACACCGAAGTCCAGATCCAGAAAGCAATGGATTCGTTGATGAAGGGGCGCACCAGTTTCATTATTGCCCACCGCCTGTCCACCATTCGTGACGCGGACTGGATTTTGGTGATGAAGAATGGAGATATTGTCGAGCAAGGCAAGCATGCGAAACTCCTGGCAAAGAAAGGTTTCTATGCCGAACTCTATAACAGCCAGTTTGAAGGCAAGGAAATCTAGTTTTTGAGTAATTGACCAACCTCGCTCAAATTAAAAGCCAGCCTCTTCCAGATTTCAAACAAAAAAATGGGGAGGCTGGCCTTCTTAAATAATATTTATCATGAGGAATAGTAAAATGGAAACAAACCATATAATTCAGTTGAGGCGCCTTGGTAAAACAGACATCCTTGTCTCGCCGATCGGATTAGGGGTTATGGAAATGGCTGGTGGTGGAGGATTGATCGGACGGATATTCCCGATCATTCCACAGGAAGAAAAAAACGCCATCATCCAAGCCGCCCTGGACGGTGGCATCAATTGGTTTGATACAGCAGAGATGTATGGTGCGGGGGTTTCTGAACGTTCCCTGGCGACCGGTTTGAAGGCTGCTGGAAAATCGGACCGCGAGGTTATCATCGCGACTAAATGGCAGCCTTTTTTGAGAACAGCAAGGAATATCCCCCGCACAATCGTTGACCGGATACATTTTTTGGACGGATACAGCATCGGAAATTATATGGTTCACCAACCTTACAGCTTTTCCAGCCCGGAAGCTGAAATGAATGCCATGGCCGACCTTGTTGAGGCGGGGAAAATCCGGTCGGTTGGAGTAAGCAACTTCAACCCAACACGAATGCGACGTGCGCACGCAGCTTTGGAAAAAAGAGGTGTACCACTGGCGGTAAACCAGGTCCGGTACAGTTTGTTGAGTCGGGAAATCGAGGCCAATGGAATCCTGGATGCTGCAAAAGAATTGGGAGTAACCATCACGGCTTATACACCTGTGGCACGCGGCTTGTTGACCGGGAAATATCACAAGAATCCTGGTTTGTTGGACCAAATGCCTGCATGGCGCAAGGCAAGCATGAAACGAAACCTGGAGCGGACCCGTCCCCTCATTAATGTCATGGAAGAAGTTGCCGCCAACCACGGAGCTACAATCGCACAAGTTGCCTTGAATTGGCTGATCTATTTCAATGGAGATATTGTAGTTACGATCCCAGGAGCAACCAGGGTCCGCCAGGCCGAGGAAAATGCCGGGGCGATGAAATTTCGGCTCTCCGATGATGAAATGGCTAAGTTGGATGAAGAATCTCGCAGGCTTTAGCAATTACTCGTTTTATCAGTTAAGCGTTTGCGTCGGCTCGATTCTCAATTTGGGGATTGGCAATATCAAATTATTAATTGAAATTGGGGCAACGTTGAGCCTGCTGACTCGCAATTTGTTTTAAGGTAAAATCAAAGGGAAGGAAATCAATATAATGACATTGTCATCCAAATCCATATCTTAAATTTATACCAATAACCTATGGAAACATTGGCTACGCGCAAATCATCTGGAATTGTACAGATGCTGGTGTTCGAACTTTGTATGCAGGTTTCCATTTTTTGATTTTCATTAAGAGAGGATAAGATGGCCAGCTCAACCGAAATTTCGCGATACCTTGCCAACCTTCAAAAAGAAATTGATGGCTCTTTCCTTTACCTTGCCCTGGCAGAGAACGAAAAACAACCCAACATTGCCGAGTTGTACCGGCGCTTGTCTGATAGCGAAGAAAAACATGCTGCGGCCTGGGAAAAGAGGTTGAGCGATGCCGGCGAGCACAATTCACCGCCTAAACCAAGTGGGCGCGCTCGTATCCTCGCGTTCCTTGCGAAGCGTTTCGGATCTCAGTTCATCCTACCCACCCTTACCAGCAACGAGCAGGCAGACAGCCGCGCGTATGATAATCAACCCGAAGGCGAATCAACCAGCATGTCAGCTGACGAAAAGTCTCATGCCCGCTTGCTGACGATGGTTGGAACAAGCAATACCGGTCTTTCTGGAGGGACGGTAGCCCAAATGGAAGGTCGGCACAAGGCTGGTGGCGGCAATGCTCTCCGCGCGGCCGTACTAGGTTCCAACGATGGATTGGTTTCAATTTTGAGCCTTGTGATGGGTGTAGCAGGGGCTAATTTAAGAAGCCATGATGTGTTCATTGCCGGGATTGCCGGGTTACTGGCTGGCGCTGGGTCAATGGCTCTCGGCGAATGGCTCTCTGTCCAGAGTTCGCGGGAGTTATACTCGCACCAGATCAAAATCGAGAAAGAGGAATTGGAAAGAAACCCGGCTGAAGAGCAGGACGAACTGGCCCTTATTTACCAAGCTAAAGGACTATCAGAAACCCGGGCTCGTGAGCTTTCTGCCGCAATCATGACGACCGATAAGAATTCCATCCTGGATACGCTGGCACGCGAAGAACTCAGTATTGATCCTCATGAATTAGGTGGATCGGCTTATGTGGCTGCCATCACGTCATTTTTATTATTCTCCCTGGGCGCTCTCTTCCCATTGCTCCCATTCGCCTTCCTGAGCGGAAATATCGCAATTTACACAAGCATGGGGGTCAGTGCGATTGCCCTGTTCCTGGTGGGTGCTGCCATCACCTTGATGACCGGTCGCAACGTATTTTATTCAGGATTCAGACAGGTCATTATTGGTCTGGCGGCTGCTATCATTACGTTCGGAATTGGTAAGTTGATCGGCGTGTCGGTAGGCGGGTAACATCCAGCCTAGGAACTGGGACTATTGTTCAATAATAAAAGTCGAAAATAATGGGGGGCTTTTCGATAAGGTTAACTAACTTTTAGGGTAAAATTCGACGATTCTAAAATACATCTCAGGATAAATTAATGTCAACTCCCAGTTGGGTTCAAGACGCTATTTTCTACCAGATATTTCCCGACCGGTTTGCCAACGGTGATCGCGATAATGATCCACCCAACGTGCAAAAATGGGGCTCGGTCCCCACCTCCTGGAGCTTCCAGGGTGGTGACCTGCGTGGCATTATCCAGCATCTCGATTACCTGCTCGACCTGGGTATAAACGCGATCTACCTTAATCCGATTTTTTTATCTCCATCCACTCATCGTTACAACACCACCGATTATTACCAAATCGATCCGAAACTCGGCAATATGGCTGACTTCCGCGATCTGGTCGAGATGGTGCACCGCAATGACATGCACTTGATCCTCGATGGCGTTTTCAACCACGTCGGCCGCGGTTTCTTTGCATTTGTGGATGTACTTGAAAACGGGAAAAATTCCCCTTACAAGGACTGGTTCCACATTCAGAACTTCCCGTTGAACGCTTACGACGATAATCAACCGATCAACTATCGAGGCTGGTGGGATCATAAATCACTTCCAAAACTCAACACATCCAATAAATTAGTTAGAAAATATATATTTAACATTGCCCGCTATTGGGTTGACCAGGGAATCGATGGCTGGCGGTTGGACGTGCCCAACGAGATCGACGACGACGGTTTTTGGGCTGAATTCCGCAGGGTGGTTCGTGCTGGAAACCACGACGCCTACCTGGTTGGAGAAATATGGGACGTCAACCCACGCTGGGCAAATGACAATCACTTTGATGGTCTGATGAATTACCCGGTAAGGGATGCTCTCGTCGGGCTGCTTCAGGGTCAGGAAAACGCGGTTCAATTCGATGCCCGGATCGATACTCTACTAAAAGCATATGCTCCCGAAAACCTTTCTGCCATGTACGTACCGCTCGACAGCCATGACACTGAACGCTTCAAAACCATGGTCGGCGGGAATGTCGATAAGCTTAAAATGGCTTTTCTTTTTCAAATGGCTTTTCCCGGTGCGCCGGCTATTTATTACGGAGACGAGGTGGGGGTGGAAGGCGAAAAAGACCCGGACTCGCGGCGCGCCTTTCCCTGGAACGAAAATGATTGGAACCAGGATCTTCGCACGTGGGTAAAAACCCTGATCATGCTGCGTAAGCAGACCCCCAGCTTGCGTCGTGGGGACTTCCTTCGATTGATGGCAGAGGATGGAATTTATGCCTTTGCCCGTGTAATGGACGTAGACATGACAATCATTGTACTGAATGCCACCTCGCGAGTACGCCGTATAGATGTCCCTTGCAAGGTGCTGGGATGGAATGACGGTCGTACTGTCCAGGATTGCATCGCCGGCGAAAAGTATACAGTCAGGGGGGGTAAAATGTCCTTGAGCCTTCCAGGCTGGAGCGGGGTTTTGATCGGATAATTTTATTGCCATAAATCTCTTTATCCCCTGCAAGATCCGATAAAACTGCCTCAATTCCCAGAATGCACCGGCTTCTGATGGAACTCCCGATAACCCGAAATCAGGTTATGTTCGCACCATTTGGAATTATTTTTTTACCAAAACGGGTAAAACCGTTCTCTTTATCCCCAAACCGCTTTGACCAGACCCGGTAGGATTTCTCCTGATTTTCCCCTCATAAAATAATCAACAAAACGCGTCAGCGGGGTTTCTTCAAGGTTAATTTCCACAATGACTGCGCCGTTTTTTCTGGCTGTTAACGGCAATACTGCCGCGGGTTGGACCAACCCTGAAGTGCCAATTGTATAAAAAACCCCGCAAGACTGTGCGGCTTGAAATGCAATCTCAAGTTCCTCGCGGGGGAGATTTTCTCCAAACCAAACCACATCCGGGCGCAAGTTTGCCCCGCATTCGGGGCAAATTGGGATTTTGCCGGGGATTTCTTCCCATTTGCTGAATATCCCACAACCACGCGAGCATTTGACCCGTGAAATATTTCCATGAAGTTCCACCACCCGCCTGTTGCCCGCACGCTGGTGAAGCCCATCGACGTTTTGGGTGATGAGTGTGAAATTTGGTACGTGCTTTTCCATCTCATATAAGGCAATATGACCGGTATTGGGTTGCACTTCACCAGATTTCAATCGCCGCATCGCATAGAATTCCCACACGAGTTCAGGGTTTCGCTCGAATGCCTCGGGAGTTGCCAGGTTCTCAGGCCGGTATTGTGCCCAAAGTCCTTCCATGGGATCTCGAAAAGTACGGAGACCGGACTCTTGGGACACACCGGCACCAGTCAACACGGTTACACAAGAAGAAGATCGGAGCAATGAAATTAGTTCTGGAGGAAATGCCATTTCTATTCCTGGGTTATCTCATGAATTATCACGCACGCCAAAAATCCAATCGAAATTCGTCCCAAGGGTATTAGCCTGGTAAAAACGTTCATCAGAAATGGACAAGCTGGATGTGACGTCACGGGAAGCAAGGAGGATTGGCTTTCGCCGATATAATCGTTTCGAAATTTCAGAGATCCCGGCCTCGCTCCACATCCACTCCGTTGAGAATGCGGATAGATCCAGCGGGCGGGTGTAGCCGCGCAATGTTTTCCGTTTTTCGTTGTTGGTATATGCTTCGAAATAACTCATTGCCAATTCTCGCAAACTCAGGTAGACCGGTTCACGAAAACGGAGAAACGCATAATTAGATTTGGCGATGCAACCCCAGCGATCATGACTGCGGAATAGTGCCAGAACGTGGTCATCGTCCTCACCAGGCTCAGGAACAAGATCCGTGATGAGCGGACGGTGCCCGAGACGATTCAGCGCAAGTGCAGCAAAAATCCCCCCGTCGAGGCAGTGTGCCTGTCCGTCGGTCATCACTCGCAATGGCGACCGGTCGAGTTCCTCGGCTATGTAGGGGATACTATCCAGGTACGCCTGGATGGCAGAAGGAGTGGACAACGCCCTAAAAATCTTGAATAATTTGGGAGTGAGATGGTTTTCGAATTCAGACAAGTTAATCATTTTTCACCCAATTAATAAAATGAACTGCTAATTCAGGATTTGCTTACCACCCAGAATCATCTTCCGTGAATCAATCAGGCATTATGATCTCAAAAGATTTGATAAATACGATCATCAATATGGCAGGGATATTTAATAGTATCAAATATCGGGTGCTAAATCAAGGAATATTAAATTGTAACGAATGCTATTTTCACCGATATTGTATCGACGAACCTTTCATTGACAATTACACCATCAGCTCTCGATGACTTCGCCGGGTGTAAAATAACCCCATAAACAGCGAGGATAAAATGTCAACTCCGGAACGGAAGAAGTTGCTTGATCTCATGGATGACACGCGCACAAAAATCGAAGTCCTCCTACCTCAAATCGATCCTCACAACGAAATCTATCCCGGCTGGACCATCAGGGAACTCTTAGCGCATGTGACCGGCTGGGATATTGCCTGCATTGAAATCCTGCGCGCCCACGAGGAAGAAAGACCTACGTCCCTGGCTGATATTAATGACCTCGATGAATATAATGTCATGTCCATCTCTACCCGGAGTGGTCTGGATGATGACCAAATCATCAAAGAATGGCGTTCCACCCGGCAGGCTCTGCGAACTATCCTTGAGGAGTACCCTGGCGAAAAATTATATACCCCGGTCACTGTCCCATGGGGTAGGAGATCAACTGTTACCCACCTGATGGAAATGTTTTGCAGACACGAGAAAAGCCATACGCGGGACGTTATAAAATGGCTCCAACATTCGAAGAAGCCACTAATGGAGGAAGGAGAATAACATGTCTACCACTGTTACTTCTGAACAGTTTATTAATGCGCAACCGGCTCAAGTCTATTATGCCCTGACTCACGCAGAGGCGTTACACGAATGGTTATGCGACTATGCCACAGTTGCCCCGCGCCCGGGAGGTCGCATGTACTTATGGTGGCATGGGGATTTTTATTCAGCCGGGGAATATGTCACCCTTGAAGAAAATAAATCCGTAAAATTCAGGTGGTTTGCCCGGTTTGAACCTTGCGCCACCGAAGTGACTGTAAAATTAACTCCTAAGGATGACGGAACCTTTGTAACGCTCGATCATATCGTCCCGGATGGCGATGAATGGAAACAGCGTGCGGACGGTTTCAAATCGGAATGGGATTCCACGCTCCCCAACCTGGCCTCCGTTCTCGAAACCGGGCTTGACCGACGCACATTCGACCGACCCATGCTGGGGATCAATATCAGCGATTTCAACCCTGAAATTGCGAAAATTTTGCAAGTGCCTGTCACCCAGGGGGTCCGCCTGGACGAGGTGCGGGCGGGCATGGGCGCCTTTGCCGCCGGCCTTTGTAAGGACGATGTCATTGTCGAATTGGATAAGAAACCGATCACAAACGATTATGGGAGTTTTGTGGCAGCTTTGCAGGGCAAAAAAGGGGGAGACAAAGTTGAGGTTATCTACCACCGCGGCCCTAAGAAAATGACGGTCACGATGGAACTGTCTAAACGACCGGTGCCGGACATCTTGTGGAACCCGGTAGAATTAGCCAACCAGGTAAGGCTCAAATATGAAGACTCTCAAACCCGGTTGGAAGCTTGTTTCAATGATGCCAGCGAGGAAGAAGCAGACTTCGAGCCGGCGCCTGGCGAATGGAGTGCAAAGCAGACCCTGGCTCACCTCATCCAGACCGAGCGCGGGTGGATAGCCAACCTGGATGATGCTGTGGGTGGATATGAACGCTTGTCGGACGATTGGGGAGGCAACCTGCCCGCGCACATACGCGCTACCGTCCAGGCATATGGCAGCTACAGGAATATGCTCGATGAAGTAAAACGCCTGTCTGTTGAAATGGTGGTTTTTTTAGCTGCCCTTCCGAAATCCTTCGTCGAGCGGAAGGCCAGTTACTTTCTGAATGCAGCCCAGGTGCCCGAACATGAATCGCACACGAACTCCCATATTGACCAGATCAATGCATCCCTTACTGCAGCGCGCAAACCTCGCGGCTGACAGTCTGACGTCTCAAAATGGGAAAGATCATCGCGGTCGTCGGTACAACAGGCGTGGGAAAAACTTCACTGGTGCGCGCCTTATGCAAACAAGGACCTTTTATTGCCGGTTTGGAGCAGCATAAGGAACGACCTTTCCAGCGGATTTTTAAATCAAATCCAAGCTTCGCCCTGCCAAACCAATTGGATTACCTTCTACTGCGTGCTGAACAGGAGAGTCAGCTCCGTCAGGCAGCACAAACTGGATTGCTAGATGGAGGACTTGACCTTGATTTTCATGGATTCACCCGTCTATTTCATGCTCGAGCCTGGTTATCCAATGCGGAATTTAACCTTTGCACACGATTTTATGAATTAATCCGCACCTACATACCTCCTCCTGATTTAATAATCAGTCTTTCAGCCAACCCGGATGCCATTCTCCGCCGCCTCGCCAATCGCAAGCGGATCAACGTCGCCGATCCAAAAGATATCCTCAGACTCACTTTTTTCCTTGATGGCTGGCTGTCTACAATTCCTCCCGATCACCTTATCAAGCTGGATGTCTCTGAAAATGACGTTGCGTACCGGCACCTTCTCCCGTCCTTGTTACCAAAATTGCGTCCATATTACAGCTAATATTGCATCGAAAACTTCTTTATTATCATGGTAATAACCAGAGGTTAGGATTATGAAACTCAAGTACTTTATTGATACCAACAAAGGGATCATCTTTATCGCTATCCTGGGCTTGATGGCGTTCTATCATCAATGGCAAAACCCCACCGCATGGATTTACCTGGCAATGCATGGCACGTATGGCTTGCTTTGGGTGATGAAAAGCAACATCTTTCCCGACGCTTCCTGGGAACGAAAGACCAGCATTTGGTTCGGATTGGTTTCATGGGCTTCCCTGGTACTCTACTGGTTCCCAGCCTGGTGGATAAATTGGGAAGGTATCATGGCTCCTCCCTGGCTCCTGGCTATTGCTGTCAGTATGAATGCGTTTGGGATATTCTTCGTATTTGCAGCTGATATGCAGAAGTTTACCTCCCTTAAAATACATCCCGGTGAACTTATCACTGATGGTATGTTTAGGTTTTCGCGCAATATCAATTACTTTGGTGAATTCCTGATATACATTGCCTTCGCCATATTAGCCATGACCTGGTTTGCCTTCCTTCCCCTGGCTGCATTTATTTTAACTTTCTGGATCCCAAATATGGTTCGCAAAGACAAGGAACTTGCCACCCTGCCAGGGTTCCAGACATATAAAAGGAATACCAGATCTTTCTTCCCGTTCCTTTTCTAGGAGATCTATGGCCAGCCTTCGCAGCCGAATAGTCCAGCGTATTATGCGCGACACCAAGGATGCGCTCCTAGGTGATCTTCCGGTAGAGGTGCGCCGCAGGCGGATTGACTCTGCAGCGCGGCGCGCCATTCGGGTGCCACGTGGGGTCTGTCTCAAAACAGTTTCCGCAAATGGAGTCCCCTCTGATTGGCTAGAACCAGATGAGGCCATCCCCGGGCGCGCCATCCTTTACCTGCACGGCGGTGCTTATGTAATCTGTTCGCCCTCCACCCATCGCGGCCTGGCCGGGAATATTGCCCTGGCCAGCCAGGCTCGGGTCTTATTGATCGATTATCGCCTTGCGCCGGAAAATCCGTTCCCTGCCGCCCTTGATGATGCCCTGGCGGCTTATCGCTGGCTGCTCGAAACAGGTTACCCTCCCGAACATATCGCCATCGGAGGCGACTCTGCTGGTGGAGGCTTAGCCCTGGCTACCGCTCTATCCCTGCGCGACGACCATAATAAAATGCCCGCAGCACTTTTCCTGCTTTCCCCCTGGACCGACTTGACGTTCTCAGGGGAATCCATCCGCACGCGCGCCGATCGCGATCCCCTTTTGAGTCTCAATGGAGATGACTGGCTCGTTAAAATTTATGCCAATGGGCGTCCTTTGGATCATCCTTACATTTCCCCCCTCTTTGGAAATATGCATGATCTTCCACCCTCTCTTATTCAGGTGGGAACGGAAGAAATTCTCTTCGATGATTCCACCCGGCTGGAACAGAAGGCTCGTGCAGCAGGAGTTAATATCCGCCTAGAAACCTGGCCAGGGATGTGGCATGTTTTTCAGGGGTTTGCTCCGTATGTTCCAGAATCTCAGCAGGCAATAGAAAAAATCGGGGAATTCCTCCGG
>Ga0326726_10000073_pt1 | contig 93811 bp, 85 predicted proteins | sample MHFenrmetagenome_2_FD_207603 | JGI IMG/M metagenome (GOLD analysis project Ga0326726, IMG submission 207603) | Lab enriched peat soil microbial communities from Michigan Hollow, Ithaca, NY, United States - MHF15MN | ecosystem: Environmental > Terrestrial > Soil > Wetlands > Peat | place: USA... | reverse complement strand
GCAGCTCCTGCTCGCCTTGCGACAGGACGATGGCATCCTTGAGCTTGCCCTTGTACTGGTCGAGGTCGGCCGGCGTCTTGATCGAAAGCAGGACCGCCGGGCCCTTGAGGACGCCGTTCGTGCCCGACGTCCAAGCCTTGGGAAAGCCGATCAGGGGCATGTATTGGGGCGAGGTCATGGCGGCGTAGAACTTCTGGAGCTCCCAGCTGCGCCCGAACGGTCCGTAGGGTTCCATGGCGACATTGACCAAGCCCAGCTCCTTGGCCTGGCCGACGACCCACTCCCCGGCCTGGACGTACTGGGGCGAGTCGGGCAGCCGCGGGGCGTAGATATCGCAGAGGTATATCAGAAAATCGGTGATCTTCGAGTTCTGGAGGCCTTCGGTGCGGATGCGGTCGGCCATCTGGAGATCGAGCTTCTCCTGGGCCACGGCGGTGAGCGAGAGCAGAAGGGCCAGAATGACGATCGCAAACGTCGAACGGGTCAAAGATTTTTTCATGCGCTCCTCCTTCCTAAAGCTGGACTATACGCCCGCCGCTCCGGACTGTCAAAGAGCCGTCCGCCCGTGTGTCGCGTTTCGCTTCGGAATTCCCCGGACCTGCCTTATAATAAGAGGACCATGAGAGCGGCCTTCCTGACCGGCGTCCGGGCGATCGAGATCCGGGAAACTCCGGCCCCGCGGATCGTCCGGGACGACGACGTCATCGTCCGCAGCCGGGCCGTGGGCGTCTGCGGCAGCGATCTTCATTACTATCTGTCTGACCGCGTCGGCGCCGACAAGGTGTCCTATCCCTTCATCCCCGGGCACGAATGCGCCGGCATCGTCGAGGAGGTCGGACAGGGCGTCGCCCGGGTCAAGACCGGCGACGCGGTCGTCATCGAGCCGGCCGTTTCCTGCGGCGCCTGCGACCAATGCCGGACCGGCCGGCCCCACACCTGCCGCAAGCTCCTGTTCCTCGGCCATTATGGCGAGCTCACCGGCGGCATGGCCGAATTCGTCCTGGCGCCGGAGCGGAACTGCGTGCCGCTGCCGGCCAAGATGACCGTCGTCCAGGGCGCGCTGGCCGAGCCGTTGTCGATCGCTCTTTACGCGGCCGGACTGGGCGGCTCGCTCCGCAACAAGGCTGTCGGCGTCCTCGGCGCCGGGCCGATCGGATTATGCCTGATCATGGCCCTCAAGGCGGACGGCAGCGGGCCCGTTTACGCCACAGAGAAGGTCGCGGCCAGGCTCGAAGCCGCGGCCAAGTCGGGCGCCGATTGGACAGGCGATCCGGACCGCGAGGACATCGTCGCGGAGATCCGGGCCCGCGAATCCCTGGGTCTCGATCTCGTCTTCGAGGTCTGCGGCGAACAGTCCGCCCTGGACCAGGGGGTGGCCTTGCTAAAGCCCGGCGGGACGCTGGTCGTCGTCGGCATCCCCCTCGAGCCCCGCGTCTCTTTCGACAGCTCTTTCGTGCGCCGTCGGGAGATCCGGGTCCAGAACGTGCGCCGCCAGAACAAGTGCCTGGAGAGGGCCGTGGGCCTGATCCACACGGGTCGCGTCAAGCCCGATTTCCTGGCCACGCATTTCTTCAAGCTGGACCAAGCCCGCGAGGCCTATGAGTTGGCTGCCGCCCGCCGGGACGGCGTTCTCAAGGCCATCGTCGAGCCATAGCAAGGGACTGTCCCCCGAGGGGGAATATCCGACCGTAATAAAACGAGAATTGGCCTCCTGGTTACGCGTCTTTCTAATTGGAGCACGAATCCGCGATGCAGTGCCTGGCTTGCCATAGTTATGTAAGTGTGTAATGATGTATGTATGGATATAAAGAGAAAGGCCATGAAGCGCGTGAACGTCATCCTCGAGACCGAACTCTATGAAAAGGCGCGGGTCGTAGGCTTCATCAGAAAAAGGAGCTTATCCGAGATCGTCCGCGACGCCCTCCGGGACTGGCTCCGGACGAACGTCGATGAAAGAGCCGAACTCGTCCTGTCCGAAAAGGACGAACGCGAACTGCTCAGGATACTCGCCGAAGACGAATTCATTCCTTTTGAGCGAGCCAAAAAAGAGCTCGGCCTTTAGATGAAGCCATCGTTTGGAAGGACCGCCCTGAAATTTCTGGCGCGGTGCGGGGATAAAGAGAGGACAAGGCTCGTCGAGGCGATCGGAGAATTGCCGGACAAGGGGGATATCCGAAAGCTCAGAGGTCAGGTCATCACGAACATCTACCGGCTTCGCGTCGGAAGGCATCGGATCGTCTTCGCCCGGGAGGGCAACGAAATCAGGATTATCAAGATCGACACCAGCGGCGACGTCTATAAATAGCGGGAAACCGACTGGCGCCGCATGAGGCTTATATCTCGCTGAAGCCGATCGCCTTGAGATATTCGAAGGTCGGGTCATAGAAGGACGGGTTTCGCGTCGGATCATCCTTGTCTCCAGGCGGGACGACGATCACCATGCCCTGTCGGGCGCGGGTCAAGAGAACGCGGTAGGCGTTCTTTTGATATTTTCGCCTGTCCGGATCGTTGATATTCCTCCAGGTATCGCCTAGAAAAGACTTGTGGATCCATCCGGTCCGCGCGTAGCGGAAAAGTAGTACTCGCGATTCACTTCATCTTTTCCCGCATCCTGGCCTCGTTCTCGGCCGGCCAGTAGCCGCAATCGAGCTCGAGGAAGACGGACGTGTAAGGAACGGCCAGCGTCGTTTTGACCATGACGATCTTGAAGGTCCTGCCGGCCTGGTCGAGCCGAGCGATGAGATCCTCGTGAAGGATGGGCTTGGCGCCCCGGCCCGCGAGCATCTCGCCCAGCCGCCTCTTCGTCGCGTCGGCGCCGGGGGCGAGGTCTTCACTGACGAAATCCAGCTCCTTGTCGAGCCAGACCTTGGGCCGGATATGCTTGGCCCCGTCGACCGCCTTGAGGACCTTCTCGAGCACGGTGAAATGATCCTCGCCCGTCACGATGGTCTCGATCCCCGGGCTGATCTGGAGGGGGAAGGCCGAGTCGGCCACCACGATCCAGTTGCGGTGCCCGAGGGCCGGTAAATACGCATCCAGTCTCTGTTCCCAGCTCGGAGCCTTCGGTTCGACGGTTATCGGCACGGCGGCAGCCTCCTTGTTCTCGTGGTCCTCGCGCTCACACGCGGCGACGGCCGCGAGCAGGATGAGCAGTCCTACGATCGGCATCTTGGCACGCATGGAAATCTCCTTTTGGGGCCATTTTAAGCGGCTCCCTTCCCCGATGTAAAGGAACGATTTGATTTCTCCGGCCGATTGTGGCACATATGAGGCATCTTTTAAGAATTAAGGAGAGGGTTATGACAGACGGACAAGCTCCCATCAAGATCGACAAGACGAACCTGATCAAGGCCGGGAGGATCCCGGTCATCGCCGCGGCCATAGGCGGCGCGCTGTGGCTGCTGGGCGCCATAGGCGGCCTCCTGGGGGTCCTTTTCTGGGTCATCGCCGCTTTCGCCGGCTATTGGTACGTCGGCCAGGTCCTTAAGTCGGGGGCCAAGCCGCCTATGGTCGAGATCGCCGTCAACGGGGCCATCCTGGGCGCGGTCGTCGGCCTGACCTACTCCGTCATCACCTGGATCGCCATCAGCATCCGCTATCCCGGCTTCGTCGGCCTGGCGTATAGCTGGGGCATCGGCTCCATTGTCCGCGTCATCCTGGAGGGAGGCATCGGCGGTGCGATCGGCGCGGCCGCCTGGTATGCCTACAAGTCGGGGATGATCAAGACCAAGTGATCCCAACGACAACACCCGACGCCTGACGGATCGATCCCATTCTGAGGGGTGACGGTCCGGGGCGGGTCGATCTCAGCCGGGCAGAAGCCGGTGGGTCGTCTTGATGGGCACGACCGGCTTGAGCATGGCCCAGACGGGGCAGAACCGTTCTTCCGAGAGGGCGATGGCCTTCTCGACGGACAGACCGTCGACGCGGCCGCCGCGGAACTCGAAGTCGAGCTCGATCGAGGTCAGCACGGTCGGGTGGATCTCCCGCTTGGTCCCCTTGGCGTGGACGAGCAGGTCCTGGACCTCCTGACCCATGCGCTTGAGCAGGCCGACCACGACCTGGCCGCTGCAGGACGACAGGCTGGCCAGGAGGAGCTCGAGCGGCACGAATCCATCGACATCCTCGCCCTCGGCGGCGAAATCGATCTCCACGGATCTGCCGGACCGGCCCGAGACGCCGTTAAATCTCATGCCGCCTTTGAAGACGACGTCCGCGTGGACTTCTTTGGCCATCTCCCTCTCCTTGGGGCCGTGAAGGACGCCCCGGGCTACTATCCTACGGCACGGCGGCTGGCGTCAAACTTGCGGCGCGGCGGCCTTCCGCCGGAAGAAGTCGCGGATCGCCTTGGCCGTCCGGGCCACCGGCGGCGTGAGCCCGGCCCCAAAGGCCAGGTCGGAGGGCACGATGCCGAGCAGGAAGACCGTCTTACCGGCGGACTCGAGGAACCGACCGCTGAACGACAGGGCCAGCTTGTGCGTCGAGAAGCTCTCGGCTTCGGGGAATTCGGCCAGCGGGCCGAAGACGATCGACCCCGGCGGCCCGGGCGCCGCGACGGCGTCGATGAAGATCACGTTCCGGCACTCGGCACGGGCCAGGGCATGGACGAAGTTCTCGGGGACGTCCTGGGCGTCGACGGTCGAGAGGTTCGTTCCGGCCAGCCCCTCCCTGACGGCCCCGATGATCCAGGGCCCGACACCGTCGTCCCGGCGCAGGGGATTGCCGACACCGACCAGGCAGGTCGGCTCGCGCAGGCGCTCAGCCAGGACGGAGCCTTCACCCAAAACGTCAGGGCTGCCGGCCGGGGCCAAAGGGATCTTTTCGTCAGTCGAGATGGTGTCCTCCGGGATCTCTGCGGGCGATGGATATATACAACAATGCCCATAGGCTGTACAGGGAAACGCCCGCGCCGGTCAAATGGGTTCTTTGACGTCCATCGAGGAAACGGACGGCCCGACCCGGGGCCCAAGGCGAGTCCCGGGTCGGCCGCCGATCCCCAATAACCCCTCACATTTTGCGGGTGAAGACCATTTCCAGGGTCCTCACGAACTGGCCATCGGGCCCTGCCATATAGAGCTCGAACCGGTACTTCCCATCGGCGATGAAGGAAACCTCGGTCTTGATCTTCTGCATCGTCTTCCCGTCGGTCATCGGATCGGGCGACTCGCCCGTCGAGGTCATGACGTTGCCCGTGGGGTCGAGCGTGCCGGTCATGACCAGGAAGTTGGTGTCCCAGCTGTCGATCCAAAGGGTCTCGTAAACGTTCTTGAAGTTATTGTAGCCGTTCAGCTGGAACCCCTTCGAAGGCGTGTTGCCCATCATGCCGTCGAAATCGGACCTCAGGTAACGGCCGTCGAGGATGAGCTGGCTCTTCATCGTGCCCTTGCTCTTTTGCAGCTGCCCGCCGGGCATCGGCGGCGTGGCCGTGATCTCGACGTCCCAGACGCCGGCGAGGCGCTTGAGGAACTCGTGAGGTTTCCCCGGCGTCCCATATTTAATCATCTGGGCCTGCATCGTGTCCCGGGCCGGCTCGGCCTGATCCTGGAACATGATCGGAAGCGCCTGGATGACCAGAATGCCGAGGCCGGTGATCACCCCGGCCACAAGCGTAAAACGAGACATTCTCATGACCCTCCTCCTTTTCCTTGCCCTCTCTCCGTCATGACGAGTTCAGGAGTGGCAAGTTTCATGCCAGGCCGGGCCTGCGGTGTCTTACAGGCCAAGGGTTTCGGCGGACGCGACGCCTTCCCCGGATGGTCTTGCTGGGCGGAACTCTGTCCCGGACCGGAAGACGACCGGCGTTCGCCCTGGGGGCGTCTCCCCTGTCAGGGCCAAGGGCCACCCGCCGGGATCACCTGGCACGGAAATTGCCCCGCACAGGGTCAGAGGTGACGAACATGCCTACCCGCAGGAGTTCGGCTGTCTGGGAAGGATCATTCCGAGAAGGAAAAGGGTCGGTCAAGCTGGCGAGCGGCCTCTTCGAGGCCCCTTATTCCGCCGCCTCCCGCTTTGAGAACGGACCGGGCACCAACCCCGAGGAGCTCATCGGCGCCGCCCATGCCGGCTGCTTCTCCATGGCCCTGGCTTTGATCTTGAGCGGGCAGAAAACCCCGCCGAAGAAGATCGAGACGACGGCGGACGTCGCGATCGAGCCGGACGGCCAGGGCTACACGATCATGTCGATCGCCCTGCACACGACGGCCGAGGTCCCCGGCGCTTCGGAGGCGGACTTCCAGAAGGCCGCGGAGATGGCCAAAGCAGGCTGCCCGGTGTCCAAGGCCCTGAAAGCGACGCCGATCACGCTCGAGGCGCACCTCTTAAAATCATGATTCCTGACTAGCGAAATCGATCTCGAGGCGGCGAGGGAAGTTGCCTCGAAGATCCCCGTCCGTGGAGGGGGGACCCGCGCAGCGGGGGGAACCGGACGACTGGTTCCCGGGGGGCCGGGGAGCTAGAGGCAATTCCCGAGCAAAAGCCAGAGAGACTGATTTCGACCTTAGAGCTCCTGGTGTTCGGTGCGGTGGATGATCTCGTTCTGGAGCTCGGTCGAGCAATCGACGAAGTAATCGCTGTAGCCGGCGACACGGACGATCAGGTCGCGGTGCTGCTCCGGGTGGGCCTGGGCCTCGCGGAGGGCGTCGGCGGTGACCACGTTGAACTGGATGTGGTGGCCCATGAGGCGGAAGTACGACCGGACCAGGTCCTTGACGCCGCGCAGGCCCGTTTCATCGGACAGGAGCTGGGGCGTAAACTTCTGATTGAGCAGCGTGCCGCCCGTCCGGATGTGGTCCATCTTGCCGAGGGACTTGACGACGGCCGTCGGGCCCTTGCGGTCCGCGCCCTGGACGGGGGAGACGCCTTCCGAAACGGCGTCGCCCGCCAGCCGCCCGTCGGCCGAGGCCCCGGTCATCTTGCCGAAATAGATGTGGGCCGTCGTCGGCAGGAGGTTGATCCGGTAGGTGCCGCCCCGCGGGGAGGGCCGCCCGTCGACCGCCTCGAAGTAGGCCTCGAAGACGCGGGTCATCAGGCCGTCGGCGTAGTCGTCGTCGTTCCCGAACTTGGGCGTCCGGTTGAGGACGCGCTGGCGCAGGGCCTCGTGGCCGGCGAAATTGTCCCTGAGGGCCGCGAGGAGCTCGGCCATCGTGAAATGCCTCTCGTCGAAGACGTTGAAGCGGATGGCGCTGAGGATGTCGGTGATCGTGCCCACGCCGACGCCCTGGATGTAGTTGGTGTTGTAGCGGGCGCCGCCGGCGTGGTAGTCCTGGCCGTTCTTGACGCAGTCGTCGATGAGGACCGACAGGAACGGCGCCGGGAGATACGTGGCGTAGAGGCGCTCGATGACGTTGCTGCCGCGGACCTTGATGTCGACGAAGTGGCGGATCTGTTTGCGGAAGGCCTCGAAGAGCTCGTCGAAGGTCCCGAATGCGGCCGGGTCGCCGGTCTCGAGGCCGATCTTCTTGCCCGTGCGCGGATCGACGCCGTTCCCGAGCGTGATCTCGAAGACCTTGGGCAGATTGAAATAGCCGGTCAGGATGTAGGCCTCCTTGCCGAAGGCCCCGGACTCGACGCAGCCGCTGGAGCCGCCGTTGCGGGCGTCGGCGACCGACTTGCCCTGCCGGACGAGCTCCTGGACGATGGCGTCGGTGTTGAAGATCGAGGGCTGGCCGAACCCGGTCTTGACGATCTTGAGGGCCCGGAGCAGGAACGCGTCGGGCCCCTTGGCGCTGATCTGGACCATGGAGCTCGGCTGGAGGATGCGCATCTCCTCGATGACGTCGAGGAGGAGGTAGCTCAGCTCGTTGACGCCGTCCGTGCCGTCCTCTTTCAGGCCGCCGACGTTGATCAGGGCGAAATCGGTGTAGGTGCCGCTCTCCTCGGCCGTGACGCCGACCTTGGGCGGGGCCGGCTGGTTGTTGAACTTGACCCAGAAGGCCTGGAGCAGCTCGCGGGCGGACTCCTTCGTCAGCGTGCCGTCGGCCAGGCCTCTCTGGTAGAAGGGCCAGAGGTGCTGGTCGAGCCGGCCGGGGTTGAACGAGTCCCAGGTGTTGTATTCGATGATGACGCCGAGGTGGATGAACCAGTACATCTGCAGGGCTTCCCAGAAATCGCGGGGCGCCTCGGCCGGGACGCGGTCGCAGACCTCGGCGATGCGCTCCAGCTCCTTTTTGCGGAGAGGATCATTCTCGGCCGAGGCCAGTTCGCGGGCCTTGGCGGCGTGCCTCCGGGCGAAGGAGATCACGGCCTCCGTGCTGGCGTGCATGGCCTTGAGCTCCTCCTGCTTGTCGTAGGCGGCCGGGTCGGTCATGAAGTCGAGACGGGCCAGGGACGCCTCGATGTCCTTCTGGAAATCACGGAGCCCCTTCCTGTAGATCTTGCCGTCGAGGACGGTGTGGCCGGGGGCCCGTTGCTCCATGAACTCGGTGAAGATCCCGGCTTCGTAGGCGTCGATCCAGGCCGGGGTCATCTCGGCGAAGATGCGGTCGCGCTGGGAGCGGCCCTGCCAGAACGGGATGATCTCCTCGGCGTAGAGGCGGCGCGTTTCCTCGTCGGAGGCGAAGGCGGTCTTCTTGCGGTCGTTGAGATAGCGGAGGTCCTGGAGCGAGTGGATGCAGACCTCGGGATAGGTCGGAGTGGCCTTGGGCGCGGGGCCGCGCTCGCCGACGATGAGCTCGCCCTCGTTGAAGACGATGGCCTTGTGCTCCATGATGTGCTTGAAGGCCAGGGCATGCTGCATCGGCGCCGACAGGCCCCGGCTCTCGGGCTGCTTATAGAACTCGGTGATGAGCCGGGCCCGTTCGGGGCTGAGGGTCGGCTTGGCCTCGAGGGTCTGCTGCCTGAGCTTCTTGATGCGTTCGTTCATGATCATCCTCCGCGGTGGACATCGAAGCCCGCGTCCCGGAAGGCCTCTTCGATCGCGGCCAGGCGTTCTTCCGAGGGGCTCTCGAACTTCCGGAAATGGGACTCTTGGCCGATCCGGCGGGCCTTGTCCAGCCCGCCCGCGTGATAGGGCAGAAGCCCGATCTGCCGGACGGAGCCGAGGGACCGGACAAAGTCGATCGTCTGCCGGATGTTGACGTCGTCATCGTTGACGCCGTGGACGAGCGGGATGCGGACCCAGACCTCGCGACCGGAAGCCACGAGGCTTTTGAGGTTCTCGAGGATCGGGGCGTTCGGGACGCCGGTGAAGGCCTGATGCTTCTCCGGGTCCATGACCTTGAGGTCGAACAGGACGAGGTCGGCACGACCGGCCAGCCGGCCGAGCGCCCCGTTCGAGGCGAACCCAGCCGTGTCGATGGCGGTGTGGAGGCCGCGGGACCGGCAGGCCTCGAGCACGGCCTCGGCGAACGCGCCCTGGACGAGCGGATCTCCGCCCGAAAGCGTGACCCCGCCGCCCGACTGCTCGAAGAAGACGCGATCGCGTTCGATCTCGGCCAGGACTTCGTCGACGCTCATCTCGCGGCCGACGATCTGCATGGCGTCATACAGGCAGGCCTCGGCGCAGCGGCCGCAAAGATCGCACTTCGACCGGTCGACAAGGACGGCGCCGCCGGGCTCGGCGGTCAGAGCGCCGGGGAGGCAAGCCTTGACGCAGGCGTGGCAATGCTTGCACCGCGATGGCCAGTGCATGAGCTCGGGGCGGACGTCGATGCTTTCGGGATTGTGACACCACTGGCAACCCAGGGCGCAGCCTTTTAAAAATACAGTCGTGCGTATGCCCGGGCCGTCATGAATGGAATAACGCTTGATGTCAAAGATACGCCCAGTCATAGCGATACCTTTCTAATATCTAATATATCAGATATCAGATAATAAAATCAAGTCTTTTTTTAAAGGGGTAAATCCGTGTTTCGACGGGCAAAAGTGCGAAGCCGGTCTCGTCCCCTGCCGCCCGTTCATAGTCGGGATGGCATGAGATCCCTAGGGTCTTTTCGCCGGGCCTGGCACGTCGATAGCCGGGACGGCCGAGGCTGGGCCGTCGAGCTCGAGCACGACGACGGTATCGGCAGGATGCCGGTCCCCTTCCGGCACGGCGATCTCGACCCCGGCCGGGGTCTGCGTCACCGAGACCCGACCGCCGCCGAGCATCCGGCTGCCGATTATCTTGGCCCTGATCGCCGGCAGCTTGAGTGAACCGCCGTTCCAGTCGAACACGTGCACGTAGATGCGATCGTCCCGCCGTGTCGAGGCGCCATACTTCCCCGGCTTGAACGGGCCGCCGCGCGTGCCGTAGATGCTTTCGCCGTGTCCGGCCAACCACGTCCCCACGGCCTTGAGGACATCCACCTGACGCGGCTCGATGCGGCCGTCGGGCATCGGTCCGACGTCGAGGAGCAGGTTGCCGTCGCCCCCGGCGCAGCCGGCCAGGATGCGGATGACCTCGTCCGCTGACTTGATCGTGTCGTTCGGCTTCCACGACCACTGCGTCCCCAGGGTCATGCACGTTTCCCAGGGCTGCTTGTCGTTGTAGGCGCCGATGACCTGCTCGGGCGTGAGGTAGTCCGCGTTCGGCCCCATGTCCTTGTCGGCCGAAAGCCCGCCGAAGGCGCAGTCGAGGCGATTGTTGATGATGATCCGGGGCTGGGCCTCGCGGACGATACGGTAGGTCTCGCCCTGGTCCCAGGGGATCGTCCCGCCGTCCCAGTCGAACCACATGATATCGATCCGGCCGAGCGTCGTGACCAGCTCGCGGATCTGGCCCTGCATCCGCCCGACATAGGCGGCGTTCCGCGCGGTCCGGCAGTCGGGGTCCCACCAGTCCATGGGCGAATAATACCAGCCGATCCGCAGGCCGGCCTGGCGGACGGCGTTGGCCAGCTCGAGGCAGACGTTACGCCGAAAAGGCGTCCGGCTGATGTTGTAGTCGATCGTCGCCGTCGGCCAGAGGCAGAACCCATCGCAGTGCTTGGCCGTCAGGACGACGTAGCGCATCCCCGCCGCCTTGGCCGTCGCCGCCCATTCCGAAGCGTCGAACCGCACGGGATCGAACGACTTGTAGAGGTTGTCATAGACGTCGGCCGGGATCTCGCCCTTGTTCGGGCAGAGCGGGTTGGTGTTGGCCCGCGACCAGCTGATCTCCGTCCCCTTGAGGCTGACCGGGCCCCAGTGGATGAAAAGGCCGAACCGGGCTTCGCGCCACCAGTCCAGACGACCGGCGGCCGGCGCGGCTGAGGTCGAAGTCGCGGCGGACCGCGCGATCCCCGGCCCGACGAAGGCTGAGGCCAGGACGGCGATGGCGGCCAAGAACGAGAACATCCGGCGGCGTGGGGTCATGGGGCATCTCCTCTGTCCGGGGATTATGGCCCGCCGGAACGGCCGAGTCAATGCGTGCCGCCTATACTTTTAGGGCGAATTATTGTAAAACCGCAGGAGCGCCATGAACGAACCTCGCCCCTACAACCTGCGTTATGTGTGGGGAGTGACGCTCGTCTCGGCGATGGGCGGGCTCCTCTTCGGCTACGACTGGGTCGTCATCGGCGGGGCCAAGCCTTTTTACGAGAGGTTCTTCGGTCTGACCACCCCGTCGCAGATCGGCTGGGCCATGTCGAGCGCCCTCATCGGCTGCCTTTTCGGCGCGCTCCTCTCGGGCGGCCTGAGCGACCGCTTCGGCCGGAAGAAGCTCCTCAGCCTGGCGGCCTTCCTGTTCACGGTCACGGGCATCCTCACCGCCCTGGCCCCGAACTTCTCCGTCTTCATCGCCAACCGCCTGCTCGGGGGCGTGGCCATCGGCCTGGCGTCGAACCTCTCGCCCATGTACATCGCCGAGATCTCCCCGGCCGCCATGCGGGGCCGGTTCGTCGCGGTCAACCAGCTGACCATCGTCATCGGCATCCTAGCCGCGCAGCTGGCCAACTGGCTCATCGCCAGGCCCGTCCCGGCCGGGGCGACGGCGGCCGACATCCTGGCCTCCTGGAACGGCCAGACCGGCTGGCGCTGGATGTTCGGGGCCGAAGCCCTGCCGGCCGTGCTGTTCTTCCTGCTGATGTTCTTGGTCCCCGAGAGCCCCCGCTGGCTGGTCAAGAACGGCCGGGCCGCCGAGGCCGGACGGATCCTGGCCAAGGTCGGTGGACAGGACTTCGCCGCCGGGGCCTTGGCCGACATCCGGGCCACCCTCGACACGGGCGAGATCGGGCGGGTCCGCTTCCGCGACCTGCTCGAGCCCGGCCTCACGAAGGTCCTCCTCATCGGCGTCACCCTGGCCGTCTACCAGCAGTGGTGCGGCATCAACGTCATCTTCTACTATGCCCAGGAGATCTTCACGGCCGCCGGTTACGGCGTGAGCGACGTCCTCTTCAATATCGTCATCACCGGCACGGTCAACCTGATCTTCACGCTCGTCGCCATCCGGCTCGTCGACCGGCGCGGCCGCAGGCCGCTGATGCTGGCCGGATCGGCCGGCCTGGCGATCGTCTTCGGTCTCGTCGGAGCCAGCTACGCCCTGCACAGCCGCGGCCCGCATATCCTCGTTCTCGTCGTCGTGGCCATGGCCCTCTACGCCCTGTCGCTCGCCCCCGTGACCTGGGTCCTGCTCTCGGAGATCTTCCCCAACCGCATCCGCGGAGCGGCCATGTCGGTCTCGACCTTCGCCCTCTGGGCGGCCTGCTTCGTGCTGACCTACACCTTCCCGCACCTCAACAAGGGCTTGGGCCCGGCCGGCACGTTCTGGATCTACGCCGGGATCAGCGTCTTCGGGTTCCTGTTCATCAGGTCCCGGGTGCGCGAGACCAAGGGCAAGACGCTCGAGGAGATCGAGCGCGAGCTCGTCGGCCGCTGAGAGGACCGAGAAGGTGATCGGGCTCGAAGGTCCTGAGGATCCGAAAGAGAGGGGCGGCCGCTTCGCCGGGATGGCCCGGGTGATCGGGGGGCTTTACCGTGAGGAGGGAGACGCCTGGCGCCGGCACTACCGGAAATATTTCAAGCGCGCCGCCCGGGCCCTGGGCCTGGGCTTCGTCGCCGGGTTCATATACTTCGTGCTCCGGCCGGCCCAGGAGCAGAGGGCCGTCGCCTTCGTCGTCAAGTCGCTCAAGGATATCGCCCCTCTGCACGGGTCACGGTTCACCCTGGCCGTGACCCTGTTCTATCACAACGCCCGGGCCTCGGTCGTGGCCATCCTGGCCGGAGTGGTCCCGTTCCTCTTCTTGCCGATCGTCGATCCCTTCATGAATGGGGCCGTCCTGGGCCTCCTGTCCTCCGTGTCCAAACACCACGGCCTCAACGTGCCGCTCTTGATCGTGACCCAGATCCTGCCGCACGGCGTCTTCGAGCTCACGGCCGTGCTCTATGCGACCAGCGTGGGCCTCTACCTCTCGGCGGCCATGGGACGGAAAGCGGTCGCGGCCTGGCGCCGCCGGAAGAGCCGCAGGCGGGGACCGACCAGGGACCCGAACGCGACGGGCTTCCTCGAGGCCTACCCGGCAATGCCGGAAGAGGTGGACGAGAACCTGGCCGGCAACGTCATCCGCGCCTTCGCCCTCGTCGTTCTGCCTTTGCTCCTCGTCGCCGCCTTCATCGAGAGCTTCATCACGCCGCTCCTCGGCTGACGGGCCCGCCGGGCGCCTCGACATGCGCGGGGCTTTCGGCTATGCTCGGGCCGGGAGGGTGCCCATGAGATTCACGTTCGCCCACAACAACCTGAACGTCCTCGATCTCCCGAAGAGCCTGGCCTTCTACAAAGACGCTCTCGGCCTGGAGGAGGTCCGCCGCCATGAGGCCAAGGACGGGAGCTTCGTCCTCGTCTATCTCGGCGACGGGAAGACGGCGCATCTCCTCGAGCTGACCTGGCTCCGCGACCGGAAAGAGTCCTACAACCTCGGCGACAACGAGATCCACCTGGCCTTCAAGGTCGACGACTACGCGGCCGCCCTGGCCAAACACAAGGCCATGGGCGCCGTCTGCTTCGAGAACGCCGCGATGGGCATCTACTTCATCGAGGACCCGGACGGGTACTGGCTGGAAATCATCCCCGAGAAACATTAAAAAAGGGGACGTTTCTATTTTCTTTTTTAATCCAGAATTAATCCTTCGTTTTGAAAAATAGAAACGTCCCCATTTTTTTATTCATTTCGCCGAAAACTTGTATACCGTGACCGTCCGGTAGTCCTGCCCCGGCCGGAGAACGGTCGAGGGGAAGTTCGGCTGGTTGGGCGAATCCGGGAAGTGCTGGGTCTCCAGGCAGAAGGCGGCGTGTTTGCCGTAGGCGTGGCCGCCCTTGCCGACCACCGTCCCGTCCAGGAAGTTGCCCGTATAGAACTGGATCCCGGGCTGGTCGGTCCAGACCTCCATGATCCGCCCGCTCTCCGGCTCCTCGACATGCGCCGCCAGGGCCAGCGTCCCGCCGCCACTCCGGAGGACGAAATTGTGGTCGTAGCCGCCCTCGACCTTGGCGATCCGTTCGCCGATCGCGTGGGGTGTCCGGAAGTCGAACGGCGTCCCGGCCACGGACACGATCTCGCCGGTCGGGATGAGGTTGGCCGCCGAATCCACGGCCGTGAGGGCGTTGGCCTCGATCTGGAGCTTATGCCCGAGGATATCACCCCGGCCCTCGCCCTTGAGGTTCCAATAAGCGTGGTTGGTCAGGTTGAGGACGGTGGACTTGTCCGTCGTGGCCTCGTAGCGGATCTCGAGCTCGTCCGTGTCGGTCAGGGTGTAAGTGACCGTGACCGCCAGGTTCCCGGGAAAGCCCTCTTCCATGTCCTTGCTCAGGTAGCTCAGCTTGAGCCCGGTGCCGAACGAGGTCTTGACCGGCTCGGCCGCCCAGACGGCCTTGTCGAAGCCCTTGACCCCGCCGTGCAGCGTGTTGCCGTTGTTGTTCGGGGCCAGATGGTATTCGACCCCGTCGAGGGCGAAGCGGGCCTTGGCGATGCGGTTGCCGTAGCGCCCGATGATGGCGCCGAAATACGGGTGGGTCCCGAGATAGCCGGCCAGGCCGTCGAAGCCCAGGTTGACGTCGGCCAGGGCGCCGTTACGGTCGGGGACCTCGAGCGAAACCAGGATCGCGCCGTAGGTCATGATCCGGGCCCGCAGCCCGTGGGCGTTCGTCAGGGTGAAGATCTCGACGGCCGTGCCGTCGGCGAGCTGTCCGAAGTGCTCTTTTTTGATTTTCATGGTCGAGTCTCCTTGCTCCGCGGTCCGGGCCGGCGGTCCGGAGGTGTCCTTCCTGCAGGCGGCCCATCCCAGGGCCAGAACGCTGATCAGGATGGCAAAAAGGACGCGTTGGTGTGATCGTCTCATGGTCCCTCCGGCGAAAAATCCGTTCCATTAGTACACCTAATGAGGGGCCAATTCAACCCGGACCGCCAGGGACGGGACGCCGGCAGTCCGGGGAACGATTGACCCTCTCGTCTCCGTATGGTATCTATGAGACTACCGATGGTCGGCACAGTTCTGAAGCATTACCTCATCGAAACAGAGCTCGGCAAGGGCGGCATGGGCGTCGTCTACCGGGCCCGGGACACCCGCCTCGGCCGGCTGGTCGCCCTCAAGATGATCACCCCGGGACTCGTGGCCAACCCCGACCGGCGGGCCCGCCTCCTGCTCGAGGCCCGCTCGGCGGCGGCCGTCTCCCATCCGGCCATCGCCCAGGTCTACGACATCGACGAGGTCGACGGCAATCTCTTCATCGCCATGGAGTACGTCGACGGCCGGACGGTCACCAAGCTCATCGCCGACGGCGAGCTCGACGTCATGGGCGCGGTCGAGATCGCGCTCCAGGTCTCCGAGGGCCTGGCCAAGGCCCACGAAGCGGGCATCCTCCACCGCGACATCAAGTCCGACAACATCATGGTCACCCGCGACGGCCACGCCAAGCTGCTCGACTTTGGCCTGGCCAAGCTGGTCGAGCCGGGGCCGGACGAACCCTTCCCCTCGGCCGAGCTGTCGCGGACCATGACCCGCGGCCACGTCCAGACCATCCCCGGCGCGGTCATGGGCACGCTCAGCTACATGAGCCCGGAACAGGCCCGCGGCAAGGAGCTCGACCGGCGCAGCGACATCTTCTCGCTGGGCGTCGTCCTCTACGAGATGGTGACCGCGGAGCTGCCCTTCAAGGGCGAGACGCCCATCGACACGATGCACGCCATCGCCTACGAGGAGGCCCGGCCGGTCACGCTCGTCCGGCGGAACCTGACGCCCGAGCTCCACCGCATCGTCTTCCGCTGCCTGCGCAAGAACCCGGTCGACCGTTATCCCGACGCGACGATCCTGGCCGCCGACCTCAAGCGGCTCAAGCAGGACCTCGAGACCGGGACGTCGACGAGGCTGCCGGCCGCCGATCGGCTGCGCGGCTGGTTCGAGGGCCTGCGGATCTCGTTCCCCGGCGGCACCCGGGGCATGCTCATCCTGCTCGGGGCGATCGTCCTGGCCGTCGTCCTCGTCCTGGTGAAGTTCAATTGGGGCGGCCTCATCGGCCCGGCCTTCATCGGGCTCTTCGTATACCGGTTCATGCGCAACCGCAAGAAGCGCCTGATCGCCAATTTCGCCAAGAAGCTGGGCAGGTTCCCGGAGGTCCGGCTGGTCACCGTTCGGGACGATCGCCTGACGGTCGTCGTCGACCCGGCGCCGGCCAAGGTCTACCTCCGCATCAACGCCCTGGTCGACGAGCTCAACCGGGGCCTGTTCATCGGCCACGAGATCAAGGGCGAGATCAAGACGGACGTCGGCGAGGTCGAGGCCCGGACCATGCTGACGCAAATGGGAGTCGTCTACGCCCGCGAGGACGGGCCGGCCGGCCCGGTCAAGAAGGCCTAGCGTCCGGCCTTTTTCTTCAACGCCTCGACGCGCGCCTTGATGGCGGGCTGGTCGGGGCTGAGCTCAAGGGACTTCTGGTAGGCCGCCAGGGCCTCTTGGGGCTTGGCCAATCCCTCATGGCACTCGCCCAGAGCGTTCATCAAGGCCGCGTTGATTCCGTATTGCGCCACCGCGCGTTCGATCAGCCCGACGGCCCCGGCCAGGTCGTTCGTCCGCTTCATCAGATCGGCGGCCAGGACCAGCGTCTCGTACAGAGGCTTCTTCGAGGCCTGGACAAAGGGCGCGAGCGCCTTCGCGGCCGCCGGCGCGTCATCGAGGTCCAGGCAGACCCGGGCGTAGGATACCGCCGTCTCCTCCGAATCCGGGCGCCGCTCGAGGGCCGAGGCCAGGAAGACGCGGGCCTCGGCGAATCGGCCCAGCTGGGCGAGCTCAGAGCCGATCGTCTCCGCGTAGACGGGATCCCCGGCGGGCGGCAGCACGCGGGAGGAGAACCAGGGCCGGGGCACGGTCTCGGCGAAGCTGAGGTCGAACTCTTCGGCCGCCGCGACGATCTCCGCGCCCGCCTTCGAAAGCGAGACCTTGATCGCATAATGCGCCGGCGCGAGGTCGGCCAGAGACAGCTCCTCCAGGATATCGGGCAGGTCCGGATAATCGGCCGGCTTGCGGACGATCGTCCGGACCGGCTGGCCGTCCTTGAGGAGATCGATATGGACTTCCCCGCCCGAGACAAGCTCATCGGGCAGGTTGTAAAGGCCGAAGACGACGGCCATCGTCTCGCCCCGGACGAAGGTCCGATTGGGCTGGCAGAAGATCTGGCGAGACCCGATCCGGAAGGCTTTCATCCGGCGGGCGGCGGGCTCGAGAGGCGAGGCCCGGTAGCCCAGCAGGGGCTGGGTCATTTGAACGGCCGCCCCGCCTCCCGGGATGCGGAGCGCCTGCTCGAAAACCGTGAATTCCTTGGAGACCTCGTTCTTGATCAGCACAGACAGCTTGTAATCCCCGCCGATCAGGGGGAACAGGTCTTGAAAGTCGAACGGCGAGTGGCTCGCGGCGATGATCTGGTCCTCGGCCAGGTCCAGGTTGACGGTCTTGTCGAACTGGTGGACCAGGCGTCCGTCGCCGGCGGTGACACGGCCGTTGACTTTGAGCGTTGTCGAGTACCGGTCGCCGTACTGGTTGACGGACAGCCGGGGCAGCTCGACCGCATAGTGGACGAAGTACAGGCCGGACGGATCGCGGAACACTTTGATCAGGCCGTCGCTGTCGAGATAGTTGGCCGTGTACTCGACGTCGACGATATCCTTGTATTGGAGGAATTTCTCGGCATACTTGGATCCGACGTTGCGGGACGGGGCCATCTCGATGCGGTGCAGCAGGATGTCGGACGACATGGCCGGCCGGCCGTAGACCCCCCCGGACTCGCCGGGGATCAGGGACAGCGAAACGATGGCCAGCGACGGCTCGATCTCCCGGAGCTTCTCGTAGGCCGCTGCGGAGTCCGGGTTGCCGAAGTAGCCGCTGAGGAGAGCCGCGGGGCCGTCGGCCATGGGATTGTAGAGCCGGTACTCCCCAGACCCTTTCTCGCGGAAGAAAACGAGATTGAACCCGGCCGGCAGGCCCAGGTCGGCCTTGTCCTGGTAGAACCAGACCTCCGCGTCGTAGGTCGAGGACTTGCCCACGTACTGTTGGACGTCGTTCGGTTCGCCCAGGATGACGTACATGCGGCCGCGGTCGGTGCGATGGCCGGGCCGGGTCGAGTCACGGCCGAGGATACGGTCGGCGTGGGCCAGCCGGCGATAGTGCTCCGTCTTGAATTCGTTGGCCGGGGTGCCCGGCGTCGGGTCGCGCTGTTTCCAGAAGGCCTCGATGAACAGGTCGCGCTCGCGGTCCGTCGTCAGCTTGAGGAAGACCTCGCGCTCGGTCGCGGAGATGATGGCGACGACCTCTTCCTCGAGCCAGTGGCGGTAGGGTTCCGTGAGCTTGGGAGTCTCGCGGGGGGCGGCCGCCGCGGGGACGGCCAAGGCGCTAATACCCGCCAGGGCCAGGACGATCAGGGTTCGAAACGTGTTTGGCTTCATCATGGGAGATCCTAAGGGCGTCGGGTCATCCCCAGCGGGTCCTGAGGCGCGTGAGCTCTGTGCCCGAGGCCGCGTTGAGGATCTGATGGAGGTAGACGGGTCCGGGGTCCGCTCCGGGAACGGCCTGGATGACGGACAGGACCTCTTCCCCGTAGAACGTCTCGGCCCGGTACGAGACTTCGAGCTCGAGCGGCCGGCGCCGGGTCAGGACCTCCGCGGGCACGGCCTCCAAGGCCCATTGGACATAGACCGCGTTGTTGACGTGACGGTTCCAGTCGAGATGGCCGGATTCGACCCGGAAGCGGACCTCGGCCTCTCGGGCGGAAGGCACCGGCAAGGAGGCAAAGGGATCGTCCAGGGCCCGCCGGTCGACGGCGTAGGGGACGTCGATGACGGCGTCGACCTTGACCGGCGCCTTGCGCTCGAGGTCGATGATCATCCAGGAGCTGGTCGCCGATAGGACCGGCCCGGCGGCCGAGGCCATCTCGAAGTCGCGGGTCGCGAAGTAGCCGCTTTTGCCCGAGGGCCAGGTCGTGATCTCGAGGCGCTCCCCCATCCGGGGATGGCGCCGGATCAGGACGTGGTAGCGGGACAGGACCCAGGTCAGGCCGCGCTTGAACAGGTCGGGGACCGAGAGGCCCAGGAGGCCGGCGTGCTCGCCTGCGGCGTCCTGCAGGTAATTGAGTAGGCTGACGGTCTTGACCAGGCCCGACGCGTCGGTTTCGTACGCGTGGACGCGGTATTCCTGATGGTGGATCATGTCCATGGCGATCGGCCCTCTATTATAGCCGATTCGGGGCCGGTTTTCGCTCCGGCCGGGGCTTGGCGACAAGAGGGACGATCGTCAGCTCTGCCCCGGCTTCCTGTTCTTGGCCAGGAAGTAGTCGTAGGCGGCCCGGGCCATCAGCCCCATCTTGTGCTTGATCTCGTAGTGGATCTCGCGGAGGTCGTTCCCGAGCAGACAGATGATCAGGGTCCCGGCCTTGTCCGGCAGCCAGACGACCGCGCAGTCGTTGAGGACCGTGTCCCCGCCGTCGCGGGCCAGGCTGCCGCCCTTGCGGGCGACCACCGTCGATTCCGGCAAGTAGCGCAGGATGAGCTCGGCCCCGGTGTGGGATTTCATGGTCTCGAGGACGCGGTCGCTCGTTTCCTTGTCCACGAACGCGCCCTTGACGCAGGCCTCGAGCATGGCCGCGATGTCCTTCGGCGTCGACGTGTTGTGGGTCGAGGCCTCGAAGGCCTTGGCCGCGGCCTGGCGCTTCGGATCGGCCCAGACGGAGGCTGGCAGCTCGCCCAGCTCGGCAATGGTCAGGCGCTTGGCCGGATCGAGCCCCAGGTAGGCCAGAATGAGGGACCGGGTGTCGGTATCGACCGTCGTATCCTTGAGGCCCAGGCCGGCCACGGTCGCGGCGATGGCCTGGGGCGTGACCAGGTCAAAAAGGATGTCGGTCGCCGTGTTGTCGGACCGGGCCATCATCAGGAGCTGCAGGTCCTGGACCGAGATGTTCAGCCCGGCCTTCATGTTCACCATCAGCCCGCTGCCGTACGTCTTCATCCTCTCCGCGAAAGGGATGCGGTCGTCGAGCGAGATCCGGCCGAGATGGACCTGCTTATGGAGTGTCATGAGCACGGGGATCTTGAAGACGGAGGCCAGCTGGAATCGCTCGCCCTCGCGGAGGCCGATCGATTCGCCCGACTCGACGTGCTTGATGAAGATCCCGACGCGGCCGTTGACCTTCCCGGCCTGGGCCCGAAGGGCCTGCTCGAGATCGGCCCGCGTCTTGGGCACGGAAAAGGTGAAGTCCTGGGCCGCGAGGCGGACGAGGCCCGCGATCAGGAGGACGGCCAGGCCGGCCGTAAGCCGCAGAGTCCGGGATCCGTTCGTCATCGCACCCTCCTCAGACCTTGATCAGCTTCTTCAGGAACGCCGGGTCGAGGTCGCAGCCCAGGCCCGGCGTCTCGGGCATGGTGACGATCCCCGCCTTGGTCGTCATCCCGCCGACGACGGGATCGAGGGTGTGCTCGGCGTTGCCGTCGAGGTCGGCGTAGACGATGTTGGCCTGGGAGGCGACGACGTGCGCCGCCGCCGTCAGGGCCACCCGGGTCTCCGTCATGCAGCCGACCATGCAGCGCATGTTGGCGGCGTCGGCGATGTGGGCGATGCGCATGGCGTTGAGCATGCCGCCCGCCTTCATGATCTTGATGTTCAGGAAGTCGCAGGCCTCGGCCTCGATGAGCTTGAGCGCGTCGGGCGGCAGGAAACAGGCTTCGTCGGCCATGAGCGGGATCGGGCTCGCGGCCCGGACCTCCCTCAGGCCGGCCAGGTCGGAGGCCAGGACCGGCTGCTCGCAGAGCTGGATCCCGAGCGGCTCGAACTTCCGGAGCGCGGCGATCGTCTGGGGAACGGTATAGCCCTGGTTGGCGTCGATGCGCAGCTTGATCGAGCTCCCGATCGCCTGCCGCACGGCCCGGAGCCGTTCGAAGTCCTGATCGGGATCGAGGCCGACCTTGACCTTGAGCGTCTTGTAGCCCCTGTCGGCGTGTCCCTTGGCGTTGGCCGCCATGGCCTCCGGCGTGTCGATGCCGGTCGTGATGTCGGACTCGAACTGGGCCTTGTCCCCGCCGAAGAGCCGGAACAGGGGCAGTCCCGCGGTCTGGCCGAGGATATCGAAACAGGCCATTTCGAAGGCGGCCACGGTGCTGGGATTGGAGTGCACGATGGCCCCGATAAGGCGCAGGATGGCGTCGATCGCCAGCGGATCCTTGCCGATGAGCATCTCCCGGATGGCCTTGGCGGCCGCGATGTTGGTGGCCTGGGTCTCGCCGGTGATCGGCGGGAAGGGGCAGGCTTCGCCGATCCCGACCAGGCCGTTATCGGTGCGTACCCGGACGAGGACGTCGTTGGCCGCCTTCACTTCGCCGATCGAAATGCGGAAGGGCGCGACCAGGGGCACGTCGAAGGCATAGATCTCGACGTCCTTGATGGTCATGCGGGGAGCGGCCTCGCGGGCCTTGGCGATCGGAGCGCCCATGAGCGGCGCGTTCCAGCGGCCGAATCCTGCGGCCAAACCGCCGAGACCGAGGGTCTTCAAAAATTGCTGTCGGGAAAGGCTCATGATCTGCTCCTCTCGGGGGATCCCCTGACGTCCGATCCTAGCCCTTCTGGATGAAGAGCTGCTGGATCTTGCCGTCCGGGGTCCGGTACATTAAAACCTTCAGGGTGCCGGTCTGGAACTCCAGCCGGGTCGTCGTGACCTCCATGCCGCCGCGCTCGGCGATCGATTCAAGGACCGCCGCCGCCGGCTCGCCATAGGCCTTCAACCGGGCCGCGGCGGGAGCGATCCAGCCGTCCTTGAGGAAGAAGTTGAACTCCTTGCCGAGGGCCGTCCGGTCCACGCGTCCCGTCTGGAGGGCCATGACGAAGGCGCGGGCCTGTTCGGCAGCGGGCGGACCGGCGATCGCCGGAACGCCGGCCGGCCGGACCGGCGGCTGGGGCTTCGCCGACGCGGAGGCGGCCGCGGGCCGCGGCGCGGGAGGCGGCAGGATGAGCTTGGTGAGCTCGGCGTAGACCGCGTTCGTGTCGCTGTAGGAGGAGAGGTTGGAGAACAGGATCGCGGCCGACCGCGTCGAGGGCACGACGATGTTCAGGGCATGGAAGCCGTTGACCGCTCCGCTGTGGGACAGGAAGGCCACCCCGCCCCGTTCGCCGATGGCCAGGCCGCAGCCGTAGTTCGAGAGCGTCCCGTCATTGAGCCGGCGCGGCGTCGTCATGAGCTTGAACGATCCCGGCTTCAGGACCTTGCCCCCGACGAGGGCCAGGTCCCAGGCCGCGAGGTCAGCCGGGGTCGAGAAGAGGGCCCCGGCGGCCGCCACCCAACCCTTCCCCTCCAGGGGGACGATCTCCGGCGCGCCGAGCCAGAACGACATGTGGCCCCGGGCGCAAGCCGGGGATCCGGGGTCGGGCTCGTAGGCCGTGTGGGACAGGCCCAGCGGCTTGAGGATGCGGCGCGACAGGAATTCGCCGTAGGTCTGGCCGCTGACCTTCTCGACGATGCGGCCGAGGATGAGATAGCCGGTGTTCGAGTAAGAGTAGCGCGAGCCCGGCTCGAAATCGAGCGGCCGCGTGCCGAAGCGGCGGATGACCTCGTCGCTCGGCGTGGCCTGGGCCATCGGCCGGTCCACGAAATCGAGCGGATAGTAGTCGGCGTAGCCCGAAACGTGGTTCATCAGGTCGATCAGGGTGATGTCCGCGGCCCGGGTCAGCTGGGGATAGTACTTGGAGACCTTATCCGTGACGGCCAGCTGGCCGTCCTCGGCCAGCAGGAAGATGCAGGAGGCCGTGAACTGCTTGGTGATGGAACCAATGGCGAACATCGTGTCCGGGGCGACGGCCTCTCCGGTCGCCAGGTTCTTGGCGCCGAAACCTTCGGCCAGGACGGTCGTCCCGTCCGCGACGATCGCCACCGACAATCCGACGAGGCCCCGCGACTTGAGCATCCCGGCCACCAGGCCGCGGACCTTCGCGGCATCGACGCTCGGGGCGGCCGGGGCCGCCGCTTGGGCAGCGCCCAGGACGATCGCGAAGCACAGGACCCAACCTAGAACGATCCGTCTGTTCATGGCATCTCCTCGCACGCGCCGGCCCCGTCAGGCCCGACGGCCTGGTGCCGCGCGGGTCACCCGATCCGCTTGATCTCGTCGAGCAGGCGGTCGATCTGCTCCGGCGTATGCTCGGAGAAGATCGAGGCCCGCAGGACCCCGCCCTCGGGGGCGCCGACGTATTTCAGGAGGGCGACGGCGATGCCCCGGTCGAAGAGCTCCTTCTGGACCTTCTTCATGGCCTCGGGCGATTTCAAGACCCAGGTGACGATGGGCACCGGGGTGTCGTTCATGTCGTAGCCGAGCTTCTTGAGACCGGTCTTGACCCGGGCCACGTTGCGGCGCAGGCGCTCCCGCCGCTGCGGCTCGCGGGCGACGATCTCGAGGCCCTTGATGGACGCGGCCATGGCCGGGGTCGGGCTCGGCGTGGCGCCGGGATAGGCGCCGCAGGTCGCCTTGATGTGATCGATGAAGGCCTTGGTGGCCGGGATGAAGCCGCCGTGCCCGCCAAAAGCCTTGCTCATGGTCCCGGCGAAGAAGCAGCGGTCGCTCTTGACGCCGTAGTAGTCATAGGTGCCGCGCCCGTTCGGGCCCAGATGGCCGACCGCGTGGGAATCGTCGAGGCAGAGGTAGCCGCCGTACGGCTCGAGGGCCTTGACGTATGCGGGCACGGGGGCGATGACGCCGAAGGTCGGAAAGATGCCGTCGCTCATGACCAGGGGGATGTCGCCGGCCTTGAGGCGGGTTTTGAGCTGGAGGGCCAGGTCCGCGGGGTCCCGGTGCTTGAATGTATAAACGGGCTTGAGCGCGGAGTAGACGGCGTCGCGGATGCTGAAGTGGGACGTCTCGTCGATGAAGATGGCCCCGACCTTGTCCTTGAGCGCCTGCACGAGGAAGAGATTGTCGAGGTAGCCGGAGACGAAATGGATCGAGTCCTCGGCGCCAAAGAAGTCCGCGATCTTGCGCTCGAGCTCGAGCTGGACGGGGGTGTTGCCGAAGCCGGTCCGGGAGGTGGCGCTGTGCGTGCCGTACTTGCGGAACGCGGCGACGCCGGCCTCGATGACCTCGGGATGGCCGTGCAGGGCGAAATAGCCCGTGCCGCCGAAATAGAGGACCCGCTTGCCGTTGATGACAGTCTCGGGGCCCGGGGCGCTTTCCATGATCCAGCCGCCGGACGGGGGCGGCGCCTGGCCCAAGGGCGGCTCTTCCTCGGCGAAAAGACGGCCCCAGGAAGCACATTTCAGGGCCATGAGTCCCGCCAGGGACTTGGCCAAAAACTCCCGACGGCCGGGCTGTTCGATGGTCCGGTCTTCCACGACGTCCTTGACGCTCATCTCAGACCTCCTCTCGAGAATGGCGGGGCCGGCGCCCCTTGCGAGACGCCGGCCTCCGCGTTGCGGGAACCAAAAAGGTGAGGGTTAGAACCTATAGAGCACCCCGAATTGGAAGTAGCGCGGCCCCAAGATGCCATAAACGGACTGGCCGCGCGAATCCTGGAACCAATCATAGTCCGTGGTGACGCCCACGCTCGTCGCCCGGTTGTTGTTGAAGGAATTGTAGATATCGGCTTGGAGCGCGATCTCGCCGCGGCCCACCTGGAACGACTTTTCGATCCGCAGGTCGAGGAGGTGCTGGTCCGGCAGCCGGTGCGCGCCGCGGGACTCCGCGAAGATCGAGACGCCGCCCTGATAGAGGCTGCCCAGCCCGGCCTCATAGGACCGCAGGATCCGGGTGTAGGGCACGCCCGAGCCGAACTGATAGTAGCCGCTGATCATGATCCCGAGCGGGGCGAGATACGTCCCCTGGACCTTGACCAGGTGTTCGCGCTGGTAGTCGAGGCGGCCATAGGCGTTGATCATCGAGTTCGGATCGTCGTAGAAGCCGGAGAAGCCGGTGCTCTGATCGCGCGACGTGTTGAGAATGCCCCGGCCGTTCGACCAGACGTAGCTCGACTGCATGGCCCAATGATGGGACATGCGCTTGGTCAGCTTGAATTCAAGGCCGGTGTATTTGCGGGCCGTGCCGGGCACGTTCTGGAACAGGAAGCCGTAGTCGCCGAAATCGGCGTCCATCTCGTAGAACGTGGTGCCGTTGTCCGTGAAGGGGTCGGTGCCTTCCACAGCGTGGTAGCCGGTCCAGATCAGCTCACCCGTTTCCAGGTAGTGATTCCAGTCGAGGTGGGCCCGGTCGACGTCGTCGATCAGGTTCCTCTCCCACTTGGCCAGGAACGTCAGGCCGGCCGAGAAGTCCTCGAAGAGCTCGCGCTCGATGCCGACGCTGATCTCATCCGCGTAGGGGGAGCTGATGTTCGGGTCCACCGCCGTCGAGCCAGGGGAATAGACCGGGGTGGTGTAGTTGACCGACCAGTCCTCGTTGAGCTGGGCCCAGAAGGAGCTCCGCTGATTGGGGTTGTTGAAATAGTAATAGATCATGAGCAGCGGGGCGTAGTACCGGCCGAAGCTCGCCCGCAGAACGGTCTTGCGGTCGCCGAAGAGGTCATAGGTCAGGCCCACCCGCGGCGAGAGCATGGTGAAGCTCATGGCGTGGATGGTCTCCTCGTTGACCCATTCGTCGGAGTCCCGCTTCTTCTGCGGCGGATAGTTGCCCTGGGAATAGTCGAGGCGCAGGCCCAGGTTCAGGGTCAGGCGCCTGGCGGGGGTCCAGGTGTCCTGCAAGAAGCCGCCGAGCTGGATGAGGTTGTTCTTCTGCTTGTATTCGGTCCCGACCCAGGCCCAGTTCGGCACGCCGTCCCAGAGATAGATGTCCACGGCCTTGAAGCCGTCGGGGAAAACGCCTTCGAAATGGGGGTCCTGATAATACTGGGTCTCGGTGCCGTCGAAGGCCATCTCGGCGTCGATGCCGGCCTTGAACTCGTGGCTGCCGATCCAGTTGTCCTTGTACCAGGTCAGGTCGCTGCTCAGCTCGAGACGCCGGCGGGTGTACCACCAGTCGGATCCGGCGCCGCCGCGGTTGACGTTGTCGGTGGCCTCGTCGACCAGGGGCGCCAGATGGTCGTTGGCCAGCAGGTATTGGTGGAGGGAATACCAGGAACCCTTGAGGTTGAAGAGGACGTCCTTGGACATCGTCCGGGTCCACTGGGCCGTGGCGATGGTCACGGCGCTGTCCTCATGGACGTTGGCGTCGAGGACCGTCCAGCGGGAGGCGCCCCGGTGGTCCCACTTGTAGCCGCGCCAATATCCGGAGGCGATGAGCCGGTCCTTGTCGCTCAGCTGGAAGGTGACCTTGCCGAACGGAGCGATGGTGTCCTGGCCGATCGGGGCGGATTCGGGCTGGGGCCCGCCGTAGGTGTCGGGGGCCGGGAAGCCCTGAGTGTAGGACGAGTTCTTGTCGACGTCGAGGCTGGTGAAGAACCAGATCTTGTCTTTGATGATCGGGCCGCCCAGGGAGAAGCCCGGCTGGTATTCATAGCGGAAGCCGACGAACTGGCCTTCGAACGGCGTGCCCTTGGTGTTGTCGGACTGCAGGGCCTTGCTGCGGTAGTAGAAGTTGACGCCGCCGGAGAACTGGTTGCCGCCGGCCTTGGTGATGACGCTGACCAGGGCGCCCTTGACCGCGCCGTACTCGGCCTTCTGGCTGCCGGTCTCGATCTCGACCTCGTCGATGGCGTTCCAGGGAACGGTCTGGTACGGATCGCCGGTGACCGGGTCCTGCATCTTGACGCCGTCGACGACGAAGTTGTTGGACCGGGCGTCGCTGCCGTGGGACGTCCGGGCGAACATCCCCGGAGCCGAGTTGAAGATCGAGGCCAGGTCGCGCGCCAGGGGCAGCGACTGGATCAAGTCTTTCGTGAACGTCGTCCCCGTCTGGGTCATCTTCAGGTCGACCGTCGGTGACTGGCCCGTGACGGTGATCGATTTCTCGATGGCGCCCTGCTCGAGGACCATGTCAAGAGTGACGGTCCGGGCGGCGCTGATGATGATGCCCTCGCGGACGACGGACTGGAAGCCCGAGATCTCGAAGGTGACCTTGTAGGTGCCCGAAGGCAGGGAGAAGAACCTGTAGAGTCCCTTTTCGTTGGTCACGGCGGACATCTGGGGGAGCATCAGCGACGGACTGCTGATCGTGACGCCGACGCCGGGGAGAGCGGTCTTGTCGGTGGCCGTTACGGTGCCGGTGAGCTGGCCGGTCGGGATCATCTGCCCGAAGGCCCCTGCGGCGGAGGCGAAGATGATAACGGCCGCGCAGATGAGCTTGAGGAACTTCATGATCGATACCTCCTGTCTCTATGCCTGAACTTGCAATCGGAATGCCGGGGATCGTCAGGAACTCTGCTGGCTCTCACCTCCTTCGGACCTCATGACGAATTCCTCGCCCCAGTGGGCTTCGATCAGCTTCTCCAACCCGGCCAGGTCCCGGGCTTCGATGAGGGCGAAGATCCGGAGATGGTCGCGATACGACTTCTCGAGCGACGGGGGATCGGAGAACGGGGCGAAATCGGTCTTGCGGTGATAGATGGCGATCTTGGCCATAAGCTCGCGGAGCGTCTCATAGAGCGCGGCGCTGCCGCAGAAGCTCCAGATCCGGTCGTGGATCTGGAGGTTCTGTTCCAGATAGCCGTGGTGGTCGTCGGCGTTGTAGAGGCGGCCGAGCTCGGCGGTCATGTCCTTCAGCTCGCCGACGTCGTCGTCGCTCAGGACGGGCAGGGCCTTGCGCACGGCCAGGATATCGAGGGCCCGGACGATCTCGTAGAGCTCTCGCGCTTCTTCGAAGCTGGTATCCTGGACGAGGACTTCTTTGCGGGCGTTGATGACCAGGTACTTTTCCGCGGCCAGACGGAAGAACGTCTCGCGAACCGGCGTCGCGGAGGTGTTGAAAAGGGCGGCGATCTCCTTTTCCTGGAGCCTTTGTCCGGGCTTGATCTCGCCTTCGATCAGGGCCTTCTTGAGAGATTGATATATTTTTTCGCTGAGGGTCTGGGGAACTTGAAAGTCGGCTGGTTTCCAGTTGAGTTTCATGATTTGCTGTAAAATATATGATATATCTGACCTTTGTCAAGAAAAAAATATCCGATCGTCATCATTTTATAATTTATTTAAATGGAACCAGTTACTTGAACTGCCCGCGAATGGTCGGTAGCCGCTGACCGTCAAGACGGACGTACTCCGGGAACAGATCGACAGTCAGGCAGGAGTGGGCAGGAAGGACGAAGAGGATGGCCCCTGCCTTGATCCGCTTGATCTCGGAGGCCGTAGTCCGGATGATGCCGTGTTCCTGCGAAAGCGATTGGACCGACGTGCCGGGGAGGACCGGGCCCCAGCCGCTCCCTCGCGGCCGGCACACCCGGCCGTAGATCCGGCCCGCGTCCCGGGTCCAGACATCGTCCTTCGAAAGATGGATCGCGCCGCCATAGATGATCGCTTCGTTGCGGGAGGAATGGACGGCAACGACGGGACAGGCCACGGCCGCCGCGATGTCCTTTTCGCCGCAGGATCCGAGCTCGAGCTGGGTCACGTCATTGAGGACGAAATTGCCGGGACGGATCTCGTCGGCACCCTCGAAATCGTCGAGCCGGCTGCAGGACGGCGTGTCCCCGACCGAGATCTCGAGCCCCCCGAAACCCGAGGCGGCCAGGATCTCGCGCGACCGCCGCATCTTCCTCATCGCGTCGGCATGGCAGCGGGCCAGGGCCGCGAGGGTCCGGGCCGCATAGGTCCGGCCGTTGTGGGTCAGCAGGCCGCGCAGGCGGAGCCGCGGATGGGATGACGTTTCCCGGCAGATCCGGGTCAGGAGCTGTCCGTCGTTCCAATCCGCCCCGGCCCGGTTCAAGCCGACGTTGACCTTGATCCACACGTCCACCGGCGCGGCGGCGCTCCGGGCGATCGCCGCCAGCCCCTCGGGCGACTCGACCAGGACGCCCAACGTCCTTCCCTCGGATAGGCGGGCCAGCTCTCCGGCCTCCAGCACGTTGAAGGGGAAGGCGATGAGGATATCCGTCCAGCCGTCGGCGGCGAAATAGGAAGCCATGTCCACGGACGAGACCGTGATGGCCGTAACCCCGGCCTCGCGGAAGATCCGGCCGACGTGCCAGGACTGATGGGTCTTGAAATGGGGCCGGAAGCGGAGGCCGAACCGGCGGGCCCGGGCGGCCATGCGGTCGATGTTCCGGCGCACCCGCGACTCGTCGAGGACTAGGGTCGGCTTCGCGAATTTCATGACGGCTACCAACCTTCCGTTTATCATCTGGCCCGGGTCCAAGTCAATGGCGGCCCGGCTCGGTCATCGAGGGGCCGAGGCGGCGGAAGGCCATCGGGTAACGCCGTTGACCGCCCGCCAAAGCTCCTGATCGAGCTCGGTCAAGAACGCATCGGCCGCGGCCGGCCGGGAATTGAATAGCGCCACCCAAGCGAGACCATTGGCGGCCCGGACCATGATCGTGGCCGTGCCCGGGAGCGAGCCGGTGTGCCACCAGTTGGCGTCCGCGCCGGTCGGCCGGACCTGCCAGCCGAGGGCGTAATAGGTCGCCGCGGAGACGTATTCCGCGAGCGGCGGCCGGGCGACCATGAGATCGACCGTGGCGGGCTGAAGGATGTCGGGGGTCTCGGTCCGGCCGTCCACCACCAGGAGGACGCGGAGAAGATCGGCCGCGGAGGCGAGCCAGCCGCCGTGAGCGTCCATCGGCTCGATGGCGAACCCGCCATAGGGCCAGGGCACGTATTCGGTGCCGGCGGCGAAGACGGAGACGGCCTGCGGCGCGCCGGCGTAATCGTAATAGGTCACTTCTCCCTCGGCGCGGTCGGCCGCGAGCGAGCGCCCGAGACGCATGCCCGAAGCGCCGGCCGGATCGAGCACCGCGGCGCGGACGTAGGTCTCATAAGCCTGCCCGGAGACCTTCTCGATGATCCGCCCGAGCAGGCAGTAGCCGTAATTCGAGTAGGCGTACTTCGTGCCCGGATCGTGATCGAGAGGCTGGCCCATCATGTAGCGGATGATCGAGGCCGCATCGGCGGGCGGGGGCGTGCCGAAAACGGCGGCGATCTCGCGAGACCGGAACATCGGATCGAAGCTGAGGTCGCGGTCCCACCCGCCGGAGTGCCTGAGCAGGTCCAGGACCGTGACAGAGGCCAGCCGCGGGTCCACGGTCGAGCCCGTCGGCGGCTCGATGCCGGTCAGAATGTCGAACACGCGGGCGTCGAGGTCGAGGAGGCCCGCTTCGTTAAGCTTGAGCACGGCCGCCGACGTGACCGGCTTCGACAGGCTGGCCAGGCGGAAGAGCGAAGCCGTGGTCACCGGCACGCTCCCTGACGTGTCGGCCATCCCGTAGGCCTCGGACATGACGATGGCGTCGTTGCGGGCCAGCGCCACCGCTCCGCCGGGGATGTTCCATTTGGACATCAAGGCGGGGATGACCTTGGCGAAGCTCTCCTTGGGGGTCACGCCGTCCGGGTCACCGTCGCCGTCGCCCGACGATTGGCAGCTCGGACAGGCGGTCAGGGCGAACGCGACGGCGAGGACGAGAAGGGGCGCAGTCGAAAAATGCGATCTCATAAGAAACCTCGGCGGCTAATAAAGCACCCCGGCGCGGCGTTGTCAACGCCGAAAGAGATATTTCAGTCCGGATCGAGCGCGATCTCGACGCGGCGGCCGGCCTCGGCGGACGCGAAGCAGGCGTCGATGACCCGCATATTGCGCCGGGCGTCCGAAGCGGGATAGCGGGGTTCGGCGCCAGTGAGGACGGCGGCGTCAAAGTCCTCGACCATCAGGGCGAACATATTGGCTTTGCGAATGGGCACCGATTCGACGGCGTCGCCGCGGATGATCTGGATGGCGACCTCGAAGTCCTTGGCCGAGAAGGCCCGGTCCAAGCGCAGGAGGCCTTCAGATCCGACGACGCCCAGGTGGCTCTGGAACTGGGCCTCGAAGCTCGACTCGCACAGCGCGAATCGGCCGCCCGGAAATTCGAGCAGGGCCTCGGTCGTCAGGTCCACGCCCGTGGCCGGATCGAGACGCGCCGCGGCGGTGACGGCCGAGGGCTCGGCCCCGAAGAGGAGCCGGGCGATGCTGATCGTATAGCAGCCGACGTCATAGAGGGCCCCTCCGCCCTGCTCGGGGAACCAGCGGTAGTTCGAAGGGTCGCGGCTGAAGCGGAAGGTGAAGGAGGAGTGGATGGCCCGCGGCTCCCCGATCTTGCCCGAGCGAAGCATCTCGAGCGTCCTCGGGATCTGGGGGTGGAACTTGTACATGAACCCTTCGGCGAGGCGGGCGCCGGCGGTTTCGGCGGCGGCCATCATCGTCGCGACCTCGCCCGCGTTCATGGCCATGGGCTTCTCACAGAGCACGTGCTTGCCGGCGCGCAGGGCCCGGATGGACCATTCGGCGTGGAGGTCGTTCGGCAGCGGGTTGTAGACGGCGTCGACGCCGGGGTCGTCGACCAGGTCCTGATAGCTCCGGTGGGCTCTCTCGAAACCGAAGCGGCGGGCCCAATCGGCGGCCCGGGCCTCGTCCCGGGAGGCGATCGCGGCGAGTGCGCCGTCGCGGGACTGGCGGACGGCCGGGATGAAGGCCTTCTCGGCGATGCCGGCGCAACCGAGGATGCCCCAACGGACCCTGCGTGTCTCGGTCATGCTCGCTCGCCTCTCGCCGATCCATCTTATGACAACGTCCGGCCGGGCGCAAACGGCGGGACCCCGCGGCCGCTTGATTTTGCCCCTGGGGCTAGACGATACTACGGCCGGGTCGCGGCCCGGGAAGACGGCCGTAATTCGGAAATGAGTGTTGTGTCCCCGATCTAGGAGGCGAGATGGCTGAGCTCATGGACCGGCGCGAATTCCTCAAGGCGAGCGGCGGGGCGACCGCCGGGGCCTTCCTGGCCAATTTCAGGACCGACGCCTCGCTGTTCGCGAAAGAGCAGCAGACGGCCCGGCCGGTCCGCCTCGGCGTCATCGGGACCGGCAACCGCGGCCGGTCGCTCCTCTCGAACCTCCTGCTCATGCCCGGGATCGAGTTCCCGGCCCTCTGCGACATCGACCTCGACGCCCTGGCCCAGGCTCAGGACATGGTCGTCAAGGCCGGCCGGCCCAAGCCCGAGGGCTATTCGAAGGGGCCCGAGGACTTCCAGCGCCTTCTCTGGCGCGACGACCTCGACGCCGTGGTCATCGCCGCGTCCTGGGACTGGCACACGCCCATGGCCGTCTGCGCCATGCAGAACAAGAAATACGCCGCGGTCGAGGTGCCGGCGGCCATGAGCTTCGAGGAATGCTGGCAGCTCGTCGACACCTACGAGGCCACCGGCGTGCCCTGCATGATGCTCGAGAATTGGAGCTTCCGCCAGGACAACCTGGCCCTGCTCAACATGGTCCGCCAGGGACTGTTCGGCGAGATCGTCCACGTCCAGGCCTCCCACACCCACGACTGCATCGACCATTGGTTCTTCAGCCCCGAGGGCAACATGCGGTGGGGCGGGCGCTACCTCATCGGTCACAACCGCTCGCAGTACCCGACCCACGCCGTCGGCCCGGTCTGGCCGTGGCTGGACCTCGGCTGCGGCGATACCTTCGACACCGCCGTGACCATGGCCAACCGGCAGCTCGGCATCAACGACTATTTCAAGCGCAAGTTCGGCCCCCAGCATCCTTATGCCAAGGCTGCCTTCGCTCAGGGCGACATCGTGACGACCCTGATCAGGACGAAGAAGGGCAACACGGTCTTCGTCAAGTACGACATGCAGCTGCCGCGGCCCTACGACAACCAGTGGGAGCTCCAAGGCACGCGGGGCGTCTACAACGAGCAGCGCAACGCCCTCTATCTCGTCGACCGCAGCCCTGCTTACCACGAGTGGGAGCCCTTTCCGCCCTACCAGGACAAGTTCGACCACGTCTGGTGGCGGAAGATGAAGACCGCGGCCGAGGCCGGCGGGCACGGCGGCACGGACTACCTCGAGCTGGCCCTGTTCGTCGAGGCCGTGCGTAAGAAAACGCAGACGCCGATCGACGTCTACGACTCGGTGCTCATGAGCTCGATCATCCCGCTCTCGGAGAAGTCGATCGCCGCCGGCTCGACCCCGGTCGAGTGCCCGGACTTCACCCGCGGCAAGTGGAAGACGAAAAAGCCGTCGTTCGGCGTCGAGGGCTGAGCCCCGCCGCTGGCCTGACTTATTCACGAATCAAGGCGGCTCCAGATGCGAGGCCCGAGGGGTGAAGCTGTACTCTTTAGTACTGCGAATCCCCGAGAACGAAGCAGATGGGGCCGGATCGGTTCGCCTGAAAGGCAAAAACGCCCGATTAAAGAGAACTGAGAAATAAGGGCGTTTTTATGAATATGTCAGGCGACCCTCGGCAGCTTCTTGACGAAGGCCGGATCGACGTCGCAGCCGAGGCCCGGCTTCTCCGGCAGCGTCAGCGTCCCGGCTTGGACCGTGATCCCGTCGACGATCGGGTCGATGGTCTGGTCGGCCGAGCCGTCGAGGTCGGCGTAGATGATGTTGGCCTGCGAGGCCACGACGTGGGCCGCGGCGGTCAGGCCCAGCCTCGTCTCGAGCATGCAGCCGACCATGCAGCGCATGTTGGCCGCGTCGGCGATGTGGGCGATGCGGATCGAATTGAGCATGCCGCCGGCCTTCATGAGCTTGATGTTGAAGGTGTCGCAGGCCTCGGCCCGGATGAGCTTGATGGCGTCGGCCGGGCCGAACACGGCCTCGTCGGCCATGATGGGGACGGGGCTCTCGGAGCGGACGGTCTTGAGCCCGGCCGTGTCCGAGGCGACCACGGGCTGCTCGCAGAACTGGATGCCCAGGGGCGCCATCTTCTTCAGTCCGTAGATCGCCTGGGGGACGCTCCAGCCCTGGTTGGCGTCGATGCGGATGTTCACCTTCGGGCCGACGGCGGACCGGATGGCCTCGATGTGGGCGTAGTCCTCGTCGGGGTCGAGGCCGACCTTGACCTTGAGGGTCTTGTAGCCCTTGTCGGCGTGCCCCTTCGCTTCGTCGCGCATGGCCTCGAGCGTGTCGAGACCGGTCGTGATGTCGGTCTCGAAGACGTTCTTCGTGCCGCCGAAGAGCCGGAAGAGGGGCAGGCCGGCGACCTTGCCGAGGATGTCGAAGAAGGCCATCTCGTACGCGGCCACGGTGCTGGGGTTGGAGTGGACCATGGCGCCGATCTGGCGAAGCAGGTCGTCGATGGCCAGCGGGTCCTTGCCCTTGATCATGTCGCGGATGGTCCGGGCCGCGGCGGCGTTGGTGGCTTGAGTCTCGCCGGTGATGGGCGGGAAGGGGCAGGCCTCGCCGATCCCGGTCACTCCCTGGTCCGTGTGGACGCGGATGAGCAGGTCGTTGGCCGCGCTGAGCTCGCCGATCGAGATGCGGAACGGCGAGGTGAGCGGGATGTCGAAGAGGAAGATCTCGACGTCCGTGATCTTGAGCTTCTTCGCGGCGGCCCGGGCCTCCTCGAGCGCTCTGCCCGGCAGCGCGTAAGCTTTGGTGCCGGCGGCCAGGGCGCCGAGCCCGAGCATCTTCAAGAAACCTTTGCGGGACAAGCTCATGAGACCTCCTCGATCGTAGCGAACGTACCGGGTCCCATTCTAATCACCGGGGCGCGCCTTTGACAAGCTAAAATGGGGACGTTTCTATTTAATTTGTTCATTTATGAAAAAAATAAATAGAAACGTCCCCATTTTTCCGACGGTTGCCGCGGGCGAGGGAGGCGAAGACGCCGGTGAGGCAGAGGGCGGAATAGAAAGCGAAGGCCACGTGGGTGCCGCGAAGGAAGAGCGGGTAAAGGCGTGGCTCGATCGCGGACGAACCCATGACCAGGGCGAACATCATCATGGTCAGGCCGGCGCTCAGCATCTGTCCGGTCAGGCGCATGGTGCCGAGAGTGGCCGAGGCGATGCCGAGGTCGCGCGTCTCGACCGACGACATCACGGCGTTGGTGTTGGGCGAGGAGAAGAGTCCGAAGCCGAGGCCGAGACAGGCCAGGCTAGCGACGATGAAGGCGAAGCTCGTTCCGGGCGCCAGGAACGCGAAAAGCAGGAGGCCGGCCGCCGACAGCGCCATGCCCAAGGAGGCGATCAAGCGGGGCTCGGTCCGGTCGGAGAGACGGCCTGCGAAAGGCGAGGTGACGGCCATGACGATGGGCTGGGCGACGAGGACCAGTCCCGCTTTGTATGGCGGCAGGCCCTTGATGTACTGGAGATAGAGGCTCATCAGAAAAGCCACGGCCGCCGTGGCGCAATAATTCAGGAGGGCGGCCAGGTTCGAAAAAGCGAAGATGCGATTGCCGCGGAAGAGGCGGATATCCAGGACCGGCGATGCCACGCGCCCTTCGACGATCACGAAGGCGGCCAGGGCCAGGAGCCCCGCCGCGGCAAAACCGGCGCCCGGCAGCCTGGGCAGGCGGGAAAGGCCGAAGATCAAGGCGACGAGCCCGGCTCCAAAAAGGACGGCCCCGGGGAGATCGAACTTCTCCCCTCGGGCTTCGGCCCACTCGCCTTTGAGCCGCGTCGTCGCGAGGACAAAGCCGGTCGCCGCGATCGGGATGGTCACCAGGAAGACGGCCCTCCATCCTGCGGCATGGACGATCAGGCCGCCGAGGACCGGTCCGAGCGAGAGACCGGTATAGACGGCGGCGGTGTTGAGGCCGAGGGCCCGGCCTCGGGTCCCATGGGGATAGACCGAGGTCAGGATGGCCACTCCCGTGCCGAAGATCATGGCCCCGCCGAGGCCCTGGACGGCCCGGGCCAGGATGAGCGGGAACTCGGCAGGCGCCAGCGCGCCGAGCGCGGCGCCGGCCATATCGAGACCGAGGCCGATGGCGAAGATCCGTTTGCGTCCGGTGATGTCGGCCAGGCGCCCGAAGGGAACGAGGAACATGGCCGCGGTCAGCGTATAGGCCGTCAGGACCCACCCGAGCGTGACGGCGCTCAGGCTGAATTCCTTGCCGATGAGCGGCATGGCCACGTTCATGCTCGAGGCCATGAACGGGGTCAGGAACGACGAGACCATGGACATGGCCAAGGCGGTCCGCTGCAGGGACCGATCGGAGGCGGGAGCCGGCGCCGGGGCGTTCATGGCCCGGCCATTATACCGGAAGGCCTGGGCCGCAGGTAGCACACGGGCAGGGTCAGTTCACAGCCATTTCGTCGCCGTCGTCATGTCGGGCCGCCGGGCCGGCGGCGGATCGGCGGCGGGATAGCCGACCGCGCAGCCGTCCAGGACGTATTCGCCCTGGGGCAAGCCGAGCAGGCGGACGAACTCCGGAACGTCGGCCATGGATTCCGTGACGCTCAGGACCTGGAAGGCCAGGCCCAGTGCGGTGGCCTTGAGCCACATGTTCTCGAGCGTATGGGCCAGGGACTGCAGCCCGGCCGGCGGGAGCCCCTGATATTCGGCCAGCACGATGAAATAGGGCGCGGTTTTGAGAGCGGGGTGGATGTCGTCGGCCAGGGCTTTGATCCGCTGCATGAGCTCATAGTCAGGGTCGCTCGGGACGGGCGCTCGGCCGCGCGCCTTCTGTCCCCATTCGAGCCGGGCCCGGGCGGCCTTCTGGATCAGGCGTCCCGCTTCGGCCAGGGCCGGGGTGCCCTGGGTGAAGACGAAGAAGCGCCGGAAATCATCCCGGCTGCCGACGGCCAGGGCCGCATAGGGGGCTTGGAGGCCGGCGGCGAGGAGCTTCTCGATCGCCTCCCGCGGCGGCGCTTCGCGGGCGAAGGCCCGGATCGTCCGGCGGGCGGCGATGATCTCGTCGAGAACACTATTTGCTTCGGGACTGAATGCCTTCATCATGTTCATCCTCCTTCGTTACCGCTCGCGGCCGCCAGCGCGGCGCCTATGGCCGTGACGATCTGGGGGTTCTCGGGCACGATCACGGCCCGGCCCAGCTTCTGCGACAGCAGGTCGACCAGGCAGGGATTCAAGGCCACCCCTCCGGCCATCAGGATGTCCCCGGAGCTATCGAACCGGGCCACCAGCGGATGGATCCGGTCGACGATCGAGGCGTGCAAGCCGCGGGCGATGGAGGCCCGGTCCCGGCCGGCGGCGAGAAGAGAGATGACTTCGGACTCGGCGAAGACCGTGCACATGCTGCTGAGGGTGACCGCATCGGCCGCCCCGAGGGCCGCCCGGCCGAACTCTTCGAGGTTGAATCCGAGCCGGCCGGCCATAACCTCGAGGAAGCGCCCGGTGCCGGCGGCGCAGCGGTCGTTCATCTCGAAATCGGCGAAGGCCCCGGTCCCGTTCCCGAGGAGGATGACCTTGGAGTCCTGGCCGCCGATGTCGATGACCAGGCCCGCGCCGGGCCTCGCGACCCGCGCGCCGAGGGCGCAGGCCGTGATCTCGGTCACGACCCGGCAGTCGAGATGGGCGCTCATCAGGAAACGGCCATAGCCGGTGGCCACGGCCCGGAGGTAATCGCGGCGGCGGAGCCGGGCCCGGACCCGCTCCATCGAGTCGTGGGTGGTATCGAAGATCTCGAAGCCGGCCAGGCTCCCGTCCCGCCACTCGACGATCTTGGTCGTCCGGGAGCCGAGGTCGAGACCGAGGAAGAGCCCGGGCGAAGGCATGTGGTCGCTCCCTATCGCCCCAGTCCCTCGAGGAACGCGTCGACGCGAAGCCGCAGCTGACCCGTGTCCGCTTCGGCGTAATCCGTCACGACCTTGAGGCCGGGGATCCCGGCGTCTTTCAGCGCGCCGGCCACGGCGACGGCCTCGATATTGTAGGTGTGGCAATACTGAAGGATATATTGGATGACGCCGTCGGCCCGGTGGTCATGGGCCAACCGCAGGATCGACCGGATGCGCTCCGCGTTCGGCGAGAAGCAGGAGCATTCGATCCGGAGATAGCGATCGGCAACCGCGGCGATCTGGCTGTCCAGGCCGGGCCCGGTCTCCTCGACCGGATTCTCATAATAGCGCGAGCCCGTGCAGGTCTCGTCGCAAACGACGATCGCCCCGGCGGCCTCGACCAGGGCGTGGAGCTTCCAGTTGCCGAGGACGGAGGGACAGCCGGAGATCATGATCCGGCGGTTCCGTCCGGAGGCGATGCCGACGCCCCGGCTGACCCGGTCCTCGAGTTCTTCGTTGAGGTCCTCGAGCCGGTCCGTGAACCGGACCGTATCGTCGATGAGGGCGCCCTGCATGACGACCAGCGCGTCGAGGCCGCTGAGGGGCGGATCGGCCTCCCGGCGGAAGGCGTTGAGCCGGGCCAGGGCGCGGCGCTTCCGGTTCATGAGCTCGACCGCGGCCGCGAGCTTCCCGGCTTCCAGGGTCCGTCCCGTCAGGAGCTCGAGCCGGTCCTTGAAACGGACGACCTCCTCCAGCCAGAGGTCGCGGTCGCGCGGGCCCTTCTTCTGGGGCACCTCGAGGACGTGAAAGTCGCCGTTCGCGGCCAGCAGGTCCCAGGTCTTCTTCTTGGCGTCGCAGGTCGTCTCGCCGACGGCCAGGTCCTCGATCGGGCCGTAGGGGCAGGTGTTGGAGAGGGCCAGCCCCATCGTCGACTTGACCAGCGGGCAGATGTCGCGTGGCAGCATCTTCTCGGCATAAGGGATGGACAGAGAGGTCCCGCCGCAGAGCGCGACCGGGATCGCCCCGAGGGCGAGGACCAGCTCCTCGGGCACGTATATGCAGAAGGTGCCAACGAGCTTGTCGCCGGCCGCCCGGCGCTCGACGATCTCGCGGACCCGCCGGCCGTGGGCCTCCCGGATGACGCCGTCGAAATAGGCCATGCGCTCGGGACGGCCGGTCTGCGACAAAACGGTCTCGGCGAAGCTCCGGTCGACCGCATCGAAGATACGATGATGGAGATCGAGGTCGAGGCCAAGGTCTCGCAGGAGGTCATCGTTCTCGCGGGCCAACGGCTCTCCTTGCCGGGACGCGGCTCCGGCATCACGGTTTTTCGGGGGTTCGCACACCTGCGGCCGACCGGCCAAAGGGGAGGTCATTATAGGCCCCCGCCCAGACGGGGTCAAACCCAGGGCAAGACGGCACCGGGTTTACGCATTACGCGTCCAACCTGATCATGCGTGATGCGTATACCCGGTGCCTTCTTATTTCCCTGTCTTAACGGCGGAGGAAACGCCTGACAAACTCGCGCGTTTCCTGGATCCCCAGGACACGGGACGCGCTGTAGAAAACGACCAGTCCGAGACCGCCGCTTGCCACGACGCTGGCCAAAGAAGCCAGGAGACCGGTGCCGAGCCGGGAGGCCAGGAAGCCATTGACCGCCCAGGCGGAGGCTCCGCCGCAGAGCGCCGCCAGGATCAGGGTTAGGCCGTACCTGATCAGCGGACCGATCTCGATCGGCCCGATCTTCTTGGGCACCATCCGCAACAAAAGCATGAGGTTAAGGCCCTCGGCGATGCTCGTCGAGAGTGGGAATATGAAGAAGCCCATGACATGGATGAGCGTGACGTTGAGGGTAATGGTCAGGCAGACCGAGGCCAGGCTGGAGAGCATGGGCCAGCGGGCATCCTTGTAGGCGTAGAAGACCGCGGCCACGTTCCGGATGCAGGCGATGAACGGGATCCCGAGCGTATAGAGGATGACGGCCAAGGCGGTCTTGGGCGTGTCCTCGGGCCGGAACCGGCCGTGCTGATAGATGACCCGCGTCAGGGGGTGAGAGAGAAAGGCGATCAGGATCGAGGTCGGGACCGTCAGGAACAGGGCCATCTTCATCGAATCGAAGAGCCGCGAGCGGACGGCCGCCGTGTCGTTGACGACCACGAGCCGGGACAGCGATTGCAGCGTGACCGTGCCCACGGCGACGCCGAACAAGCCCAGCGGAAGCTGCATGAGCCGGTAGGCATAGTTCAGCCAGCTGACGCTCCCCTGTTTGAGGGGAGTGATGAGGATCGTGTTGACGAGGACGTTAATGCGTGGCCCGGCCAGGCCGATCGCCACGGGGATGAAGAGGGCCATGACCTTCCGGAACTCGGGGTCGCGGAAGCTTAAAAACGGGCTATAACGATAGCCGTTCTTGACGATGAGCGGCATCTGGACCAGGAACTGCATCAGGCCGCCAACGAGAGCGCCGATGGCCATGCCGAATATAGGGTTCTTACCGTGTGCCACGTACCAGCCGTACGTCAGCAGGGGGACCATGAAAAAGAACAGGTTGAAAAGGGCCGGAGCCACCGAGGGCAGGAAGAACGATTTCTCGGTGTTGAGATAGCTCATGGCCCAGGCGCCGAGGCTGATGAACAGCAGGAAGGGGAAGAGGATGCCGGTCAGCTGGGCGGTCAGCTCGATCTTGCCCGGCACCTTCTCGAAGCCGAAGGCGATCCACCTGGCCAGAACCGGCGAAAGGAGAAGGCCGGCGATCGAAATGACCCCGGTCACCAGGAACAGGACGTTGAAGATGTTGGAGGCCAGCCGGTTCTGGGCCTCCTTGCTTTTGGCCCGTTCGGCCGTCAGGACGGGGATGAAGGCCGCCGAGAGGGCCGTCTCGGCGAAGAGGTCGCGGAGCATGTTCGGGATGCGGAAGGCGACGTTGAAGGCGTCGGCTTGCGGGGTCCCACTGGCGCCGAAAAGAAAGGCGAAGACCATCTCCCGGACCAGGCCCATGACCCGGCTGATGGCCGTGCCGACGGTGAAGGAGCGGACCCCCCGGCTGATGTCTTCCATGGTCAGCCATTATTGGCTATTTGAGCCTCCAATGGCAAGGCTCATGATGCGAGGGCGAGGCGGCCGCTCGGGGGGTTCCGGCCCGAGGTCGACTAAAGAAATGAAACGACGGCGGCCGCGGCCAATGAGGCCAGAACGATCAATCCGAGGCCTTTGGCATGGCCTCGATAGTGCTCCGACAGGTCCCTGTAATCGGCCTTTTCCGAACCGGGGATAATGACGAACCGGGGGGTCAGCCTGCTGACGACGAGCCAGTCCAGGATCACCAGGTCGACCAGCGCAGTGAGCAGCCAGAGGACGGCCAGATCCAAAAAGGCCGTCCAAAAAGGGATCCGGCCCCCCAGCGCGGCCTTGAGGGAGTAGGCCGAGAACAGAGGGAAGGCCAGGACGAACAGGATCCAGGGCCCCGCGATCAAAGCCGCCAGGGTCCACTCCCTCTTCGTTTGCGGAGGCACCTTGTCCTTGACGGCCTGCGGAAAGTCCGTGTACCCCCAGACGCGCGGGCTCAGCAAGACCATGACCAAGAACAGATAGGCGTTGACGACGGCGGCAAAGAAGAGGCCGTGGGCCAGGATGTGTCTGAAAGCCATATCCCCTCCTTCTCCGGACCGCGACCCGGTCCGCCAGCTCAGAACCGGCTCTTGAGGATCCGGTCGGCCACGGACTGCGGCAAGGCTTCGAGAAAGGCGGCGGCCCGGGCCATGTGGCCGACAGAATAGCGCCGCTTGGGCCGGCGCGCCTCGACGGCGCGGACGACGACGCGGGCGACCACGCTCGCGTCCGTCCTCTTGGCGTCGAACGCGGCCATGTCCTCGGCCCACTTACGGAGGGCCTTCTCGTAGAGCGCCACGCGGGCCGGCGGCCCGGACTCGAGCAGGGCCCCCACGTCGCCGACCGTCTTCATCCCCGCCGGCGTCTTGATCCCGCCGCAGCGGACCATGATGTTGGGGATGCGCCAGGCCTTGAGCTCGATATCGAGGGTCCGCGCCAGACAATTGGCGGCGAAATCGCAGGCATGAATATTGGCGACGTAGGGCGTTGGGATGAGGGCCGGGGTCATGATCCAGACGATCCGGCCCCCCGCCTGACGCAGGAGAGGCAGGACGGCTTGGACCAGGGCGACAGGACCGACCAGCCGCGCCTTGAGCTCGATCGCGAACCGCTCAGGATCCAGGAGCTCGACCGGGGCCGGACCGCCGCCGCCCGCGTTATTGACGACCGCCCAGAGGCCCTGGCCGCCCCTGCGGCCGATCTCGCCGATTGCGAATTCGACGGCTCGTCCGATCTGTTCGAGGTCCGAGAGATCGACCGGGAAAACCGGGACGAGCCCGGGAAGGCCAAGCTTGCGCAGGCCCTCGGCGTCGGCCTCCTTCCGGACGGTCGCAAAGACGGTGAATCCCCGGCGAGCCAGCGCGACGGAGATCTCGCGGCCGATCCCCGAGGAGCAGCCGGTGATCAGGACGTTCCGTCCCTGGCCTTCCCCTGTCCCGGATCCCTCAGCGGTCATGATGGGCGCCTCCGATCTTCGGGGGGGATTTTAATCCGGATCGGAAAGGATGCCAAGCCGGGATCAGGGGCCGTCGGCTATTTCCCGGGCTTCGACGCCGAGACGTTCAGGCTCAGGACCGACGAAATGTGCTGCTTGAGCTCGGCGGACGACATCCCGAGCTTGCGCGCGATCCCCGGCGCCAGCGAGTCCTCGAGGACCATATCCGCGGGGAACGCTTTTTCACTGACGATGGTGATCCGGCTAAAACCGGCCTGTCGGATCTGTCCGAGATAATCATCCTTGGTCTGGGCGCCGGCGATGCAGGCCACATAGGCCTCGACGGAATCCCGCAGCGCTTGAGGGAGAGGCTTCTTCAGGACCAGGTCGGAGACCATGATCCGCCCGCCGGGCCGCAGGACGCGGAAGGCCTCGCGGAAGACCCGCGGCTTGTCCGTCGAGAGATTGATGACACAGTTGGAGATGATCACGTCAACCGAGCCGTCGGCGACCGGCAGGTTCTCGATCTCGCCCAACCGGAACTCGACGTTCGAGAGGCCGCTCTTCCGGACGTTCTCTCGAGCCCGGTCGAGCATCTCGGGCGTCATATCCACGCCGATGGCCCGGCCCGCGGGACCGACCCTGCTGGCGGCGAGAAAACAATCAATCCCGGCCCCGGAACCGAGATCGAGGACGACCTCGCCGGGCTTCAGGCCGGCCAGCGCCGACGGATTGCCGCAGCCGAGGCCGAGGTTGGCGTCCTCCGGGATGCCCGCAAGCTCGGCGGCCGAGTATCCGATCTTCTGGCTGGCCTCTTTCCCATTCCAGGCGGACCCCCCGCAGCCGCAGGGCTTCGGGGCCGAGCCGCAACAAGGGGAAGCCGTTTTCGCCGCCCTGGCATAGCGTTCCCGGACCTGTTTCTTGATCATTCCGTCCTTGGTTTGTGCCTTGGGCATATCCAACTCCTTCAGCCCGGCGCTTAGGCCGGCGTCGTGAAGATCCTTCGCTTGAAATACAGCGCCACGTTGACGAGGCCGATCATCACCGGCACCTCGACGAGCGGGCCGATGACAGCGGCGAAGGCCTGCCCCGAGTTGATGCCGAAGACGGCCACGGCCACGGCGATGGCCAGCTCGAAGTTGTTGCTGGCCGCGGTGAACGACAGCGTCGCCGCCTTGGGATAGTCGGCGCCCGCCTTCCGGCTCAGGACGAATGAGACCAGGAACATGACGACGAAGTAGATCAGGAGCGGGATCGCGATGCGCAGCACGTCGAGCGGGATCTTGACGATGAACTCACCCTTGAGCGAGAACATGACGATGATCGTGAACAGCAGGGCGATGAGGGTGACGGGGGTGATGCGGGGCAGGAACTTCGTCTGATACCATTCGCGCCCCTTGAGCCGGATGAGGCTGAAGCGCGAGATGAGCCCGGCCAGGAAGGGAATGCCGAGGTAGATGAACACGCTCTTGGCGATCTGGCCGATGGTCACATTGACAGCCGTGCCCTTGAGCCCGAGCCAGGTCGGGAAGACGGTGATGAAGATATAGGCGTAGACCGAGAAGAACAGGACCTGGAAGATCGAGTTGAAGGCGACCAGGCCGGCCGCGTACTCCCGGTCTCCCTGGGCCAGATCGTTCCAGACGATGACCATGGCGATGCAGCGCGCCAGCCCGATCATGATCAGGCCGACCATGTACTCCGGCCTGTCGCGCAGGAAGATCACGGCCAGGGCGAACATCAGCAGAGGCCCGATGATCCAGTTCTGGACGAGCGACAGGCCCAGGACCTTAGTATTCTTAAAGACGTCCCCCAACTCTTCGTAGCGGACCTTGGCCAGCGGCGGATACATCATCAGGATGAGCCCGATGGCGATGGGGATGTTCGTCGTCCCAGACTGGAACTTGTTGATGAAGCCGACGACGGACGGCACGAAATAGCCGAGCCCGACGCCGATCGCCATGGCCAGGAAGATCCACAGGGTCAGGTAACGGTCGAAGAATTTCAGCCTTGAGGAGCGGGGTGTCATCTGTCTCTCCCTTCGTTCCATGTCCCTCTGGACCCGGGCCGTTCAGCCCGCCGTTCCACGGATCCAGTCCCTGATCTCCTCGGCGCGGGGGACGCGGCCCGAGGACACGACCCGGCCGTTGATGACCAACCCGGGGGTGCTCAGGATCTTGAACTCCGTGATCTTCTGGATGTCCGTGACCTTCTCGACGTCGGCGGCGACACCGAGCCCGGCGAGGACGGCCCGGACCCTCCGCTCGAGCTCCTTGCAGTTGGGGCAACCCGTTCCCAGGATCTTGATCTCCAAATCGGACCTCCTCCGAAAATATCGTCTCCGGGGCCGTCAGAGAACGGCGTTGAAGACGTAGCCCACGATCATGATGCCGAGGCCCACGACCGAGGCGAAGACGATGAGCAGTGGGACCTTCAGGACCTTGCGCAGGATGACCATCTCCGGGAAAGACAGCCCGATGACCGACATCATGAAGGCGAGCACCGTGCCCAGAGCAGCCCCTTTGCCGAGCAGAGCTTGGACGATAGGGATGATGCCCGCCGCGTTGGAATACATCGGGATGCCGAAGAGGACGGCCAGCGGCACCGCCCACCAGGCGCTCCGGCCCATGATCGAGGCCATGAAGTTCTGCGGCACGTAGCCGTGGATCGCCGCCCCGACGGCGATGCCGCCGAGGACGAACGGCCAGACCCGGCCGACGATGTCCCTGACCGCGTCCCGGCCGAAGCCGACCCGGTCCTTCCAGGCGAGCCGGGGTTCGTTCCCCACGGATGTTTCCCTCTTCGCCTGCCTCAGCTCGAGGATCCAGGGCTCCACCCAGCGCTCCAGATGAAGCCGGCCGATGACCCAGCCGGCCGAGAAGGCGATCAGGAGGCCGGTCCCCGCGTAAAGGGCCGCCACCTTCCAGCCAAAGAGCCCGAAAAGGAGGACGAGGGCGACCTCGTTGACCATCGGCGCCGAGATGAGGAAGGAAAACGTGACGCCCAGGGGGACGCCGGAGGTGACGAAGCCGATAAAGAGCGGGACGGCCGAGCATGAGCAGAATGGCGTGACGACGCCGAGGAGCGACGCGAGGACGTTGCCGGCCGTCTCACGCCGGCCGGCCAGCATGCGCCGGGTGTGCTCGGGCGTGAAGAACGAACGGACGAGGCCGACCCCGAAAACGACGACGGCGAGCAGGAGCAGGACCTTGGGGGCCTCGAAAACGAAGAACTCCACGGCGGACGATAGGTGGCGCCCCTCGCGGAGACCTAGCAGCGCATAGGTGAACCATCGCGAGAAGGCCTGCAGGTTCAAGTACACCAGCGCCCACGCGGCCGCTCCCGCAAGCGTCAGGGCGAAGCGAAGCCTCCCCCGCGGGGACGACGGCTTCATTGACGCTCCCCTCCCGCCCCGGGGCCCGGCCCGGCCGAGGCGACGAGTTCGGCCTCGATCCAGGCCCGGATCTCGTCCCGGGCGCGGCGGAAGCAGGACAGGATCTCTTCGTCGGTCCCGGTACACGCCGCGGGGTCGTCGAAAGCGTGGTGGATATAGTCGCGCCCGCCGGGGAAGAAGGGGCAGTCCGTCTGCTTTTCGTCGCAGACCATGACGACGTAGTCGAACCGCCGGCCCTCAAACTCGTCGATGCTCTTCGACCGGTGCCCGGAGATGTCGATCCCGATCTCGGACATGGCCTTGATGGCGCCGGGATGGACGCGGGTCGGGCTCACCCCGCCGCTAACGGCCTCGAACCGGTCGCCGTGGAGGGTGTTGACCAGGCCTTCGGCCATCTGGGACCGGGCCGAATTGTGGACGCAGATGAAGAGGATCGAGGTTTTCATGATCTGGCCTCCCTAGGGCTCCCCTCACAGGGGAGACCTCGCCTGTTCTGCCGGACGCAGGCCGCGAGCTTCCGGGCGTCCCCGTTCCGCCGGGCCGAACGGCCGAGGCGCGCCCGTCCGAGACTGGCGAAGAGATCGTCGACGAACCCCCGCGAGCCCTCCGGGACCCTGTAGATCATCCATCGCCCCTGCCGGAGGTCCTCGGTCAGGCCGGCCTCGCGGAGGATGCGCATATGGTGCGAAATGCGCGATTGCTCCATCCCTAGGATGTAGGTCAGCTCGCACACACAGAGCTCGCGCACCTGGAGGAGCAGCATGATCCGAAGCCTGGTCGGGTCGGCCAGCGCCTTGAAGATCTTGACCGCGTTTGTCATGGGCATTGGATCACCCCCTGGGCCCACAGGCAGCCGCCGCAGGCCGGAAACGTATTTCCATAGCAATCCTCCTCGTTCGTCTCGAGGAGCGAGCACCCGCCGCAAACGTGGCAGGGCGAGAAATCGAACGCTTTGACCCTCTCGCGGAAATCACCGTAGGCCTTCGAGTTCCAGATCGCGGAAAGGTCGTTCTCGCGGACGTTGCCGAAGGAGTGCCGGCGGACCCGGCGCTCGAGGCCGTAGAGATAGGTTTTGTGGGAGTGAAGAAGCCCCATGCACGGGCTGACTTCGCCGTCCCACCGGACAAGGGACGTCCGGTCGTGGACGAAGCGGCAGCGGCGGGCGTCGACGGCGATCCGGTTGCCCATCAGGGTCAGGTTCTCGAAACCCTGGAACAGGCTGAAGAGCGCGTCCTTGGTCGTGTTGTTGACGTCCAGGCGCGGCAGGCTGAGCTCGGTCTTGCCCGGGGCGAAGGTGAAGGTCTCGAGCGTCAGCGTCTGGAGGCAGAGCATCTCCTTTTCCATCGCTTCGCTGTAGGGCAAGACATGGCTGACAAGGATGCGCCGGGCGCCGACCGAGCGGGCCAGGCGGTCGAGGTGTTTGACGTCGCCGAGGTTCGTCTTCATGACCACAAAGGCGATGCCGATATCGATCGAGTGGCCGTCCCGGCCGTTCAGCCGGCCGAGCCGGTCGATGTTGTCGAGAACGCGGGACAGGCTGGCCCCGGTCCGGATCGCCTCGAAGCTCTCTTCGGTCGCCCCGTCGAGCGAGATCCAGAGCGTGTTGAGGCGCTCGCGGAGGAGGCCTTCGACAAGGGCGTCATCCAGGGTCGTCGCGTTGGTTGTCATCTCGGCTCGCAGGCCGAGCGACTTGACGGCCCGGACCATGTCGAGGAGGCGGGGATGGGCCGTCGGCTCGCCGAAGCCGCCGAACATGACCGACTCGAGGTGCGGAAAGTGCGGGATCTCGGCGGCGAGGCGCTCGAAGACGGGCCATTCCATGTCGCCCATGGGCTCGTCCCAGATGTTGCGGATGCAGGTCCGGCAGGCCAGGTTGCAGCGAGAGGTAGGCTCGATGCAAAGGCGGTTGAGGCTGTGAATGTTCGGCTGGATCTCCAGCCGGCCGTGGTCGGCCGTGACCTCGATGGACGAGCCGGGCTCGAGCCCCAGCTTTTTTTCGAGCTCGGGCGGGACGACCAGGCGGCCCTCCTCCGCTTTGAGAAGGAAATGGCATGACTCACCCTCTTTCCGCTCCCGCAGCAGCGCCTTTTCGCCTTTTTCGAGATAGGCCATCAGGCCCGTCCCTTCGGGCATGTTCAGGCCGAACTCCTTTTCGCTCATCGTGGCATCAACATATGAAGATATATTCATATATCAAACGCCGGGGCCTGTCAAGGGCCGGACGGCTCGGCGGAAGCAGGGAGGCTCTCATCGGCGGGATGGACCTCACCCGGACAAAGGTTTAGAATCGCGGCATGCGTCAGGCCCGCGCCCGTCAAGCCTTTGCCCTGGCCGCGGCCCTCGCCTTCGCCGGGACGGGGCTCGCCTCCTGCGGACGCCAGGCGGCGTCCGACGCCCGCCGGCCTGCCTATCGCGATCCGAAGCTCCCGATCGACCGGCGCGTCGAGGACCTTCTCGCGCGGATGACGATAGAGGAGAAGTTCCGGCAGCTGTTCATGGCCTCGGGCGATCTGGCCGGACTCCGAAAGACAGGCCGGGACGGCATCCTGGGTATCCAGATCGGTGGCGACGGCGCCAGGGCCGAGGCCGAAGCGACCAACGCTATTCAGGAATTCCTGGTCAAGGAGACACGGCTCGGGATCCCGGCTATTCCCTTCGACGAGGCCCTGCACGGGTTCGTCCGGGGCGGCGCGACCTCGTTCCCGCAGGCCATCGGGCTCGCGGCCACGTGGGACCCCGATCTCGTCGGCGAAGTCGCCGCGGCGGTCGCGGAGGAAACGCGGAGCCGGGGCATCCGTCAGGTCCTCTCTCCGGTCGTCAATATCGCCCGGGACGTCCGCTGGGGCCGGACGGAGGAAACCTACGGCGAGGACCCGTATCTCGCCGCGAAGATGGCGGCGGCCTTTGTCGCCGCATTCGAAAAACGGGGCGTCATCGCGACCCCCAAGCATTTCGTGGCCAACGTGGGAGCCGGCGGCCGCGACAGCTATCCTATCCCCGACGGAGAGCGAGCGCTGCGGGAGATCGACTTCCCGCCGTTCGAAGCCGCGATCCGCGAGGGCGGGGCGCGGTCGATCATGACCGCCTACAATTCTTGGGACGGCCGGCCGGCTTCGGCCCATCCCCGGCTTCTCCTGGACATCCTCAAGGGCGAATGGGGCTTCCGGGGTTTCGTGATCTCGGACGCCGGGGCCGTCGGCGGGATGTCCAGCCTGCACCTGACCGCGGCGTCCTTTCCTGACGCGGCCCGGCAGGCTTGGACGAGCGGGCTGGACGTTCTGCTCCAAGCCGATCTTGGACAAGCCCCGCTTTTTAGCGACGCGATCGTCAAGAGGCTCGTCGACCCGGACCGCATCGATGACGCCGTTCGTCGCGTCCTCCGGGCCAAGATGGAGCTCGGGCTTTTCGAAGACCCTCATGTCGATCCCGGCGAGGCCGAGCGGACGAACGGCTCCGCGGAGCATCGGGCCCTGGCCAGGAAGGCCGCGGAAGAAGCGGTCGTCCTGCTCAAGAACGAGGGTCCGATCCTGCCACTGAAAAAGGGCGCGTCCAAGTCCGTCGCGGTCATCGGACCCGACGCCGTCGAGGCCCGGCTCGGTGGATACAGCGGCCCGGGCAACAACAGGATCTCGCTGCTCGACGCTCTCCGGGCACGGCCCGGCGATCCTATCGAGGTGCGATATGCGGAAGGCTGCGGCCGGGCCGGATCGAGCGCCTTGAAGGTCATCGACCGCGGGTCCTTGAGACCGGTAAGCGCGAAGGCCGCCGAATTTCTCGGGGCGACCCCATCGAGTCCCGGGTCCGGGCTCATGGGCGAATATTTTGACAATCCCGATCTCGCGGGCGATCCGGTGTCCCGGCGCGTGGATCCCACGGTGGACTTTCATTGGACGTTCGAGCCGCCGGCGCCGGGGCTGCGGACGGACTGGTACTCGGTCCGCTGGGCCGGGTCCCTCGGTTGTCCGGAGACGGGCCCGCGCCGGATCGGCGTCGAGGGCGACGGTTTTCGGCTCTATCTCGACGGCCGGCTCGTCATCGACCGCTGGCAAAAAGGCTCATACGGGATCGCCACGGCGGAGGTCCGCTTCGAGAGCCATAAAGCCCGAGACGTGAAGCTCGAGTTCCACGAGCCGGTCCGGAGCGGTCGCGTCCGCCTGGTCTGGGATTACGGCGTGAGGGACGAATCGTGGAAGAGGATCGTGAAAGCCATCGAGCTGGCCCGGTCGTCCGATCTGGCCATCATCGCGGCGGGGATCGAAGAGGGCGAGGGCCGAGACCGGTCCGACATCCGGCTGCCCGGCCGGCAGGCGGAGATGATCCGGCTCGTCGCCGCCACCGGCACGCCGACGGTCGTCGTCCTCTACGGCGGCAGCGCCGTGGATATGACCGATTGGCTCAACGACGTCCGGGCCGTGCTCCTGGCCTGGTATCCGGGCGAAGCCGGCGGCGAGGCGGTCGCGAAGGTCCTGTGGGGGGACGCGAACCCGTGCGGCCGATTGCCGATCACGTTCCCGCGGTCGGTGGGACAGGTGCCGCTCGTCTATGACCACAAGCCGACCGGGCGGCTGGACGATTACGCCGATATCACCGGGGAGCCGCTCTTCCCGTTCGGCTTCGGGCTGAGCTACTCGGATTTCCGCTACGCGGACCTCAGCGTCACCCCGGGCATGATAGCGGCGGACGGGACGGCCCACGTCGCGTGCAAGGTCACGAACGCCGGGCCGGCCGCCGGCACCGAAGTCGTCCAGCTCTACGTCCATGATCTTCTCGCGTCGGTGGTCCGGCCGGTCCTCGAGCTCAAGGGGTTCCGCAAGGTCTTCCTGGCGCCGGGCGCGTCCGCGATGGTCACGTTCGAGCTCGGGCCGGCCGAGCTCGCGCTTCTTGATGCCGATCTCAAGCGGGTCGTCGAGCCGGGCGAATTTCAGATCTACGTGGGAAGCTCGTCCCGCGACATCCGCCTCAAGGGCATGCTGACCGTCAAATAGGACAGGGTCAGACCTACACCTTTTAACTTTTTTTTCTAGCCTGTGGATCTCAGCAAATGGGAAAAGTTAAAAGGTGTAGGTCTGACCCGTTCTTAATCGTCGTCCCGCGAGACTAGCATCCGCTTCTGGGCTTTTTTCTCCGCGTAAGGCCGCGGCACGTAGACCGCTTCGCCCGTCATCGGGTCCTTGCCGGTGTGGTACATGCAGGTCGAGCGGGTCATCGGCGTCGGCGTGAAGATCTGGACGCCCTCGACCGGCTTCTCCCCGCTCCGCTCGAGCTCGCGCAGGAACGCGGCCAGCTCGCGGGCCTCTTTGTCGGTCGTGCCGGGGTGCGCGACCATGAAATAATATTTAAGATGGAGGGGCCGCTCTCGCCATCGTCCGCCTTTGGTCTCCTGATGCCCCTCCCCTCCCGCGGGCGCCGACTCAGACACGGCCTCGGCGAACATGCGGCGGAACTCCTCGAGCGTCTTCCGTCCGCCGCCTTTGTTCATCAGCCGCAAAACCCCGTCGGAGATGTGCTCGGGAGCGATCTTGAGCAACCCCGAGACATGATGGGCGGCCAGCTCCTTCACGTATTCGGGGCATTCGAGGGCCAGGTCGTAGCGGATGCCGCTGCGGACAAAAACCTTCTTGACCCCCGGGACCTGGCGCGCGGCCCGCATGAGCCGGGTCAGCCGGAGGTGGGCCTCCCTGATCCCGGCCGCGTCCAGGCCGTACATATTCGCCGACGGCCCGCCGAGATCGTCGACGAGGCCGCGCCACTCCGGATGCTTCGTCATCCGGCGGATCTCGGCCAGGATCGACTCCTCGGTCCGCGAGATGATCCGGTCACCCTGATGGAGCGACAGGGCGCAGAACGAGCACCGCCCCCTGCAGCCGCGGTGCGTCTGGACCGAGAACCGGGCCATGCCCAGCTCGGGGAAACCCTCGGGGATCTGCCGCGTGAACGGCAGGGCGTAGACCCGGTCAAGGTCGGCCGGCGTGTAGTCCGGCGCCGGGTATTGGATGACGTAGCGGTTGGCGTGCTTCTGGGCGATCGTCTTGCGATTGGTCAGCCGCTTCTGGGCCTCGCAGAACTTGTCCTCGTCGTCCCGGGCCTCTTCGAAGGAGGGGATCGCGACGGCGCCTTCGGGGGCCTCGGCCCGGATGACGGCCGTGCCGCGGATGCCGTCGAGGTCCTGGCCGCGGTCGAGCCGGCGCGCGATCTCGACAACCTGGAGCTCGCCCGGCCCGTAGACGAGGATGTCGGCCCGAGTGTCGAGGAGGATGGAGCGGCGCACGTCGTCGCCCCAATAGTCATAATGGGCGAATCGCCGCAGCGAGGCCTCGATGCCGCCGAGGACGATGGGGACGCCTTTGTGGAGCTCGCGGAGGCGGTTGGCGTAGACGATGACGGCCCGGTCGGGCATCCGTGAGGCAAAGGGCGCGTTCGGGTCGACGGCCCGCTCGCGCTTGAGCGGGGTGTAATTGACCAGCATCGAGTCGATCGACCCCGAGGTGACGCCGAAGAAGAGGCGGGGCCGGCCGAGCTTCAGGAAATCGTCTTTCCCTTTCCAATCCGGGCACTCGATGATCCCGACCTTGTGGCCCTCGGCGTCGAGGACGCGGGCGATCATGCCGACCGGGGAGAGCGGATGGTCGGCGTAGGGCTCCCCGCTGACGAGGATGATGTCAAAGCCCGTACCCTTGGTCGCGATCATAATAGGGGGACATGATACCCGTTTCCCATTTTTCTTGAAAATGGGTGACGTGATACCCGTTGCTTATTTTTCCCCAGGAGCCAGCTGGCTGAAGGCACCAGAAAATGGGAAACGGGTATCATGTCACCGCTTTAAGGTCCCCGATTTAGGTGGCGCCCGATTTGGGGACGGCCATGATCCCGAAGGCGGCGTTGGCGATGAGGATCACGCCGGCGACGATCATCGGCACGTGGAGGCCGGCCTGGAAGCCCAGCGAGGCGAAGATCAGGCTGCCAGCCATGTGGCCCGAGGTCTGGAAGGCGGTCAGGATGCCGGCGCTGCCGCCGATCGTCTTCTTGGCGAAAAGGCGGGAGATCGTCAGGACGACGAACGCGCCCATGAGCCCGTCGCCGCTCTCATGGAGGAACCGGAAGGCGAACGAGAGCGGCAGGCTGCGGACGGTCATGAGGACGAGCCCCGCCCCGGAGATGACCATGCCTAGGAGGAACAGCCGCCGGTCGCGGACCGGGTCGTCCGGCAGCCGGCCGACCAGGAATGCGGCCAGCGCCAGGGCCAGGTAGGCCCCGGCCATATAAAGGGCCACTCCGGAATCGCCCAAGCCGAAGCGGGCCCGCAGGAACGGCCCATAGATGGTCTGTTCGGTGCCCCAGTGCAGGGCCAGAAGAACGAGGAAAACCGAGAACAGAAGCGTCCGCCGGTTGAAGACGCTGAACCGGTACTCGCGGATGGACACGGCCGCGAACTTCTCGTCGCCGAGGCCTCGCACCGCCAGGGCGGCCAGGGCCGTCATCGCCGCCAGGACGCCCAGGAAGGCTTGGAAGCCGATCACGCGCGTGAGCAGGCTGCCGAGGATGAGCCCGGCCGGCGGACCGAGCGACAGCCAGCCCACGAACCGCCCGTATTTCCTGTTCGTGTCCGGCTCGCCGACGTCCTTGTAATAGAGACTGTAGATCGACACGTTGACCGCGTTGTTGGCGACGCCGAGCAGCAGGAATGCCGCGGCCATCGGCGCGACGCCCCGGACGACCGCCACGCCGGCGATGGCCAGGGCCATCGCCAGAAGACCGCCACCGATGACCTTCTTCATGGACAGCCGGTCGTTCAGCCAGCCGGTCGGGAAGGAAAAAACGATCGGCGCCGAGGCCAGCAAGGCCACGATGACCCCGATGGCCAAGCCGCCGAAGCCGAGCTTCAGGAAGCGCAGCGGGGCCAGGAAGACGACCGTCACCAGGGTCATCGTCCGGACGAAGTTGATGAGATGCAATCGCCGCATAATGGGGGACATGATACCTATTTCCTGTTTCCCTCCGCAAGAGACAGCCTCGCCGGATGCAAAAAATGGGAAACGGATATCACGCCACCAATAAAAAGGGGCGGCGTCGCCGCCGCCCCTTGCGGATGATCGATGGCCCGGACTGCTATTTCTTCTTCAGGTCGACATTGCCGCTGAAGCTCTTGAGGACGAGCGTCGCCCCGCCCCGGCCCACGGTGCCGCGGATCTCGCGCGGCGAGATCTTGCCGCTCGTCGTGATGGCGAAATCGCTGTCGATGTCGCCGCTGAAGGTGCTAGCCTCGAGGTCGAAGGTCGAGTCGGCCGGGATGGTCAGGCGCACGTCGCCGCTGTGGGTCTTGAGTTCGTAGTGCGCACCGGCCTTGAGGTCGCCCTCATAGGTGACATTGCCGCTGACCGTCTTGACATCGATGGTCGCCGCGTCGGAGACGCCCAGCAGCTTGATGTCGCCGCTCACGGCGTCGGCCTCGATCGAGCCCTTGACCTTGGTGACGTCGATATCGCCGGACACTGTCTTGAGGTAGGCGTCGCCGGCGATGTTCTCCATCTTGAGATCGCCGCTGACGATCTTGACCTCGGCCCCGGCCGCGCCGCTCAACCCGACGTTGCCGCTGACCGAGTCGATCTTGGCCTTGCCGCCGATCGCCGCCACGCTGACGTCGCCGCTCACCGACTTGATCTCCACGCCGGCCTGCTCGGGGACCCAGACCTTATAGTCCACGGAGACCTTGATCGAGTCGCCGCCCCAGAAGCTGCCGCCGCCCTTGGGGTATTTCGTTTCGACCCGTACGGCGTCGGCCTCGCCGGCGACCTCGATCGCCACCTTGGCGGCATTCTCCTTGGCCTTGTCCGCGGTGTCGGCCTTGGAGACCTTGAGCGCCTCGATCTTGACCTGGGCTTCCTTCCAGGTCATGACCTGGATGTCTCCCGAGACGTTGCTCAGGGTGAACAGGCCCGTTTTCGAGAGGGGCACGGTCTTTTCGAACTTCTCTTCGAACTTCTGCTCGGCCAGGGCCGGAGCCGCGACCAGGGCGACCAGGACGATCGCGGCCGCGAAACCCGCCAGTCCCTTCCTCAATGTCTTGCTCATATGGATCCTCCTTCCCGTAGGTTACAGTATGGTCTTCCGGCCCGCCGCGCCCCGGTTCTCGCGTTGGAGGTCCAGGGCGGAATCGAGCAGGGTGATCTTCTCGGTGTAAGCGGCCAACAGGTAATTGCGGGCTTCGAGGTCGTCCGGGGCTTCCAGGACCGACCTGCGGCAGGCCTGGATCGTGGTGTCGACGACCAACAGGTTCCGGTCGAAGATCTCCGCGACTTCCCGAGGCAGGGTGCCCCGCCCCGAAGCGAAGGCCTCGCTTAGGGACTTGATGGCCTGCTGATAATAGCGCTCGGCCTCGTCCAGCTTGGCCAGGGTATAGCGCTCCCGGGCTTCCGGGCTGGTCGGGATCCCCCGGCGGCCGAGCCGCGACCCGACGACGATCCCGGTGATGACGAAGGCCAGGGCGACCGCCGCGATCCCGGCGTAACGGAGCGCCGGCGCGCCCAGCCAGAAGGCCGGCCGCGGCCGAAGCGTCCACGCTCCCTCGGCCGCCCGTCCGGCCTGATCGCGGGCCAAGACGTTCCGGACGTTGAGCCAGACCCTCTCAGATGGCTCCGGCGTCTCGAACCGGGCCGCCCCGTCGACGATCCGCCGGAGATCCCGGCTCAGGGCCCGGCAGTCCTCGCACCCGGACAAGTGCCGTTCGAGACGGGCCCGGTCCCTTTCGGAGAGCTCGCCGTCAATATCTCGGCTGATGTATTCCCGGCACTTGCGGCATCTCATCGTCAGTCTCCTAGACAGCCTTGCGGGCCCGCAGGTGATCGCGGACCCTGATCCGGGCCTTGAACAACTGCGACTTGGAGGTCCCCACGGCGCAGCCGAGCCGGCGGGCGATCTCCTCGTGTTTGTAGCCCTGGACGTCGTGAAGGACGAAGACGCTCCTCAGCCTCGGCGGCAGCGTCTGGATGGCTTCCTCGAGCGGCCCCCGAAGGTCCTGTTCGACCGGCTCGGACGCCGTCTCCTCGACCCGGTTCTCCACGTCGCCGAGAGGGACCAGCCGGGCGTTCAGCACCCGTTTCTGCCTGAGGTGGCTGTAGGCCGTGTTGAGGGTGATCCGGAAGATCCAGCCGGGGAAGGTCGCCGCTTCCCGGACCCTGGCCATATGGGTGAAAACCTTCAGGAAGACGTCCTGGAGCAGGTCTTCGGTCGCGGCCCGGTTCTGGGCATACCTGTAAAGGAGCCCGAAAACCGGGCCCTTGAACATCTCGTAGATGGATTCCATGGCCGCCAGGTCCCCGGCCCGGCCCCGGGTCACGAGGTCCTCGAGGAGGGCCTTGTCGGCTGTCCCCCAGGCGGGGCCTTCGCCGCGCACCCGTTCCATGTCTAGGGCCGCCTCGATAAAAGCACCCAAATTCGCATAGGAGCCATTATCGCCGATTTGGCCCTGGACCGCCAGGAACAGGCTATAAGCGCTCATCTCGTTCACACCGGTATAGATGAAATCAGGGGGAAAAAGGTTGCCTGAGATCAGGCGGGCCGGCCCTTTCGGGCGCTAGATCAGGGCTTGGACCTGAAGCCGGCGGCCGTATGGGAACCGTCGCAGAACGGCTTCTTGCCCGACCGCCCGCAGCGGCACAATGTCACCCGGTTCCGACCCTCGTATTCGAAGCCCTCGGCGGATTCGATAGGGATGCGGCCCTTGACCCATAACGGACCGGCCAGACCGGTCGCGGGGTCCTCGATCACCCCAATCTCGGGCTCATATGAGGGTTCGATGGCCGCCCCCGAGTCCTTATCCCAGGCGACGAGACTTCCCGACGGGCAGTTGCCGGCTTCTTCGATGGCTTTCGCCCGAGCCTCGGGATCGCCTGACGCCTCGGCATAGCCCCAGGCGTCCTTCCCGGAGTGGCAGAACCGGGCGACGATGCAAAGCTCTTCGCACCAGGTCAGGTCGACCCCGGGACCGGTCGTCTTCTCGATGTGTCTGTGATCCTGCACAGGTGGGGCCGCCTCCGTCCCGTCCATCGCGGCTTGGATATGACTGCCGTCGCAGTATGGTTTGGCCTTCGACGCGCCGCAACGGCACAGGGAATAGGACTCCTTAGCCGGATAGGCCTGACCTTTTTCCCATCGGCAGGGCTCTCCATCGGGCCCCCTGACGACGCGCTGCTCAACCAAAGGGACGCCGCCCCTGACGAGGTAGGGTCCGTCTTTCATGACCTTGATGCGCGGGCCAGACTTTCGATCGTCGGGCATAACGGCCTCCTTAACGAGCGGGCGGCAAGTCCGTCCCGAGGATACGGCCCCCTGGCGGGCCTGTCAACCGGGGCTCAGCCGATCTGGACGGCCAGCATCGATATAGAGCCGCCATCGACACCCTCGACAGGGAAGGTCACCGGCTCTTCGGAACGGCGGAGTCCGAGGATATTAAGCAGAGGCAGGTAATGGTCGGGCGTGGGAATGGAAAGCGCGGCGTCGGCGCCGAGGTCTTCGTAGTCGACGAGCTTAACATCGTCCCCGCGACGCAGGCACTCCCGGACCAACTCTTCGAAGCGCAACGCCCAATCGTAGGCGGGGAGGCGGCGCCGGCCCCAGGCATAGGCTTCCAGATTGTGGACGAGATTGCCGCTGCCGAGGACGAGGATGCCCTCGTCCCTCAGAGGAGCCAGCCGCCGGCCGAGGTCGTAGTGGAATCGCGGCGGCTGCCGCTCGTCGAGGCTGAGCTCCACGACCGGAATGTCCGCGTCCGGAAAAACGTGCTTGAGGACCGACCACGTCCCGTGATCGAGCCCCCAACCGTCGTCGAGGCCGACGGGGAGCGGGGCCAGCAGGTCCTTGACCCGTCGGGCCAGCTCGGGGCTGCCGGGGGCGGGATATTGCACGCGATAGAGCTCCGCCGGAAAGCCGCCGAAATCGTGGATCGTCCGGGGCTGGGCCATGGCCGTCACCGCTGTCTCCGGAATGTACCAATGCGCCGAGATGGCCAGGACGGCCTTGGGCTGCGGCGCCGATCGGCCGACGGTTCGCCACGCTTCGGTGGTGCCGTTCTTCGCCAGGGCGTTCATGGGATTGCCGTGGCCGAGGAAGATGGCGGGCATGCGCTGGACCATGGACGACCTCCCTTGATCGACCTCCTTCTATCTAAGCCCGGCCGGAGAGAGCTGTCAACCGGTCTGGGCAGGGTCACCCCTAGAGGGGATTGCAATCCGCTTCGCGCCGGGGTTATAGTCCCCAGAAAAAAAGGAGACCCAGGTATGAAGAAGCTTCTGCTGGTGACCGTCCTCATCGCTTTCGTGGGCTGTTCGTCGATCCCCAAGTCCACAGGCCATGACGAGCCGCAGGCCCCGCCCGCGGCCCAGGCGCAGGCGGCGGCGCCGACCCTCGCCGGCGATACGTTCACCGGGACGATCGCCGGATACCGCATGGGCGGGAGCATGGCCAAGCCCTACATCCGGGCCCAGATCAAGGGCGAGGACGGAAAGGTGGTCGAGTTCAACCTCCGGAAGACGGCGGCGGTCACGGACCCGGCCGGCAACACTATCGGCTTCATGAAGAGATTCAAAGCCGGCCGCCGGGTCGAGATCAAGTTCGAGGTTAAGGACGGCAAGAACGAAGCGGTGGCCTGGCACTATCTCGACTGACGCGACCGGCTGAGGGAAGTCGGCCGGCCCCAACAGCCCGTCGACGGCAACTTGGAACTTGATGGAGTGGTGCGCTTGGGAAGGCGGAAATAAGAGAGACAGTCCCCATTCGGGGACAGTCCCTAGGCCGGGCCCCAGTGCGTAAGAACGGGTGGGATCAGGGCGAGCGCGGCGAAGATCACCCAAAGGACGAGGAGCGGGACGAGCCATTTCGCCCACTTCTCCCAGCGCAGGCTGGCCAGGCCGAGAACGCCCATGGTCACGCCCGAGGTGGGCAGGACCGGGTTGATGTATTCGGCCAGCTGAAAGGCCAGGACGGACGTCTGCCGGGTGATGCCGACGAGGTCCCCGAGCGGGGCCATGATGGGGATGGTCAGCGCCGCCTGGGCCGTGCCGGAATGGACGAAGAAATTGATGACCCCCTGGGAGACGAACATGATCATGGCCGAGATGACGGGGCTGAACCGGGAGATGGTCCCGGCCAGCCCGGCCAGGATGGTGTCCATGATCCTGCCGTCCTGGGCCACGATGAGGATGGCCCGGGCCGTGCCGATGATCAGGCAGGCATTGACCATGTCCTTGGCCCCGTCGACGAAGGACTTGCCGAACTCGTCGCCCTTCAGCCCCCCGGCGATCCCGGCCAGGACGCCCATGGCCAGAAAGACGCCGCCGATCTCGTTGATGAACCAGTGTTTGATCAGGATGCCGAGGACCATGGCGACGAAGCCGGCCACGAACACGGCCAGCACGAGCCACTGGCGAGCCGTCAGGGCCACCCGTTCGAGAACGGGCTTGTCCACGCTGAGCTTCTTCCGTTTCTCCTGGTCCTCGTCGTAGGTCGGGCTGAGCCGCGGGTTCTTGCGGATCCGGGCCGCGTAGATCATGACCACGGCGATGGCGATGGCCGTGCCGCCGGCCCAGACCATGATCCGATAGCCCAGCCCCGAATACATGGGCAGGCCGGCGATGCCCTGGGCGATGCCGACCGTGAAGGGGTTGAAGAACGCCCCGGCGAAGCCGGCCGCCGCGCCGACAAAGGGCATGGCCACGCCGACGATCGTGTCGTAGCCGAGGGACAGGGCCAGCGGCACGAAGACCAGGATGAAGGGCATCGTCTCTTCGCACATGCCCCAGACCCCGCCCCCTATCGAGAAGATGAGCATGACGACCGGGATGAGCAGCACGCGGAGGGCCTTTTGCCGGCCGAAGGTGAAGGTGATGTTGCGAATGACGGCCGTGATGGCTCCGGTCTGCTGGATGACGTTGAAGGCCCCGCCGACGATGAGGAGGATGGCGATAATGGCCGCCGCGTCCATGAAGCCGCGGATCGGCGAGACGAGCAGTCCGCCGAGGCCCTGGGGCCGGCTGGCCATCTGCTGGTAAGAGCCGGCGACGGGGATCGTCCGCCCGCCCTTCTGCACCCGCTGATACTCGCCCCCCGGGATGAGCCAGGTGGCGATCACGGTCAGGATAACCATGACGTAGATCAGGATCAGGGTGTGGGGCAGACGGAGCGGCTTGGCGCTCACTTGGCCGGCTCCACGACGCACCCGGTGTCGAGGTTATAGACGTCGCCGGGGAGCAGGACGTGCATGGTCAGGCCGTGGCCCCCAAGGTGACCATCCGGCGAGCGGAAAGTCTTGGCCTTCCGGGCATCGTAGACAATGACTTGCCCTTCCCCGAGCACTTCATAGTTGCCGTCGGGCCGGACGAGCACGGCCGTCGATTCCTCGATGCCGACGCCGACGAGCTTGGGATTCTCGAGCACGACGGCGATCAGGCGGTTGTGGCGGCGCCGGGTGACGAAGTGCTGGTCGATGACGGCTTTCTTGACGAAGCCGAAGCCCTCGGAATGGAGGATATCGTCGGCCAGGATCGCTTCCCAGGTCCCCTCTTCGCCCTTGGTCCGTCTCTCGTTGCCGGTGATCATGAACTCGCTCATGACCGCCGCCCCGGCGCTGGTGCCGCCGATGACGCAGCCTTCATTGTAGAGCTCGAGCATCCGCTCGTGGATCGGCGTGTGGAGAAGGGCCGCGGTCAGGAGGGCTTGATCCCCGCCGGAGAACCAGATGCCGCCCGCGCCATCCAGGATCTTGTCGCTTCCCGGCTTCATCGCCTGCTCGTGGCTCAGGTTGTAATAGACCGTGTTCTTGGCGCCGTTGCCCTTGAATTCCGTCACGAGCTCGGGGCCGACCTCGTCGGGGACGCTCGAGGCCATGGTGAAGACGACGATCTTGCCCGTGTCGTGGGCCTCAGCCAGCTGGATATAGCGCTTCATGAGCGCGGCGTCACGCTCGCCGCCGCCGATGATGAAGAGATAACCTTTAGGACGGGGCTCGGTCGGAGCTTTCGGGGTGCAGGCCGTCACGGCCGCGGCCAGGAGAAGGGCGATGACAAACGGGACGAACAGGTTCTTTCTCAATTTCTTCCTCCGACTCGAGGACTCGGGAAGGCCTATCTTACCAAAAACGAGCGCGAGCTGTCGCCCTCGAATTTTTCGCGGCGAGGCGATCGCCGCGGGCGGGGCGGCGGAGCCACCGCATTGACGGAAGGCCGTGATTCTGTTAGAGATGAACCGTCCATGGACGAGCTCTTCTTGATCTTCGAGCCGATCTCGCGGTTCGCCCCGGGAGACCTGGCGGAGATTGTCGCCCGGAGCTACGCCGCGCTCGTCGAGAGCTCCCCCGAGGTCTGGGGGCGAGAGCGGGAGAAATGGGAGGACTTCGATCGCCGGGCCTTCGCCAGCCCGGACACGGTCGGCCGATGCGTTTTCGTCAGCCGTTTCGGCCCCGAGCCGGTGGGCCTGGGTTCCTACGATCCCCGGCCCGGCCCGGTCTACGGCGAGATCGGCCAGAATTGCGTCCTCCCCGAATTCCGGGGCCGGGGATTCGGCAGCCGGCAGGTCCGCGAGATCCTCGGAAGGTTCGAGACGCTCGGCATCCGGACGGCCAGGGTGACGACAAGCGGCCACCCCTTCTTCGAGCCGGCCCGGAGAATGTACGAGGGCTTGGGGTTCCGCGAGATCCGCCGGTTTGCCGGGGGCCCGGATCCCGGCTACCCGCTCATTGAGCTCGCGCGGGAGCTCGACCGCCCGTCAGAACTGGACCGTTAGCGTCAGCGGCTGTCCCGGCTCGACGACGATCGGTCTGGACAAGAAGACGCGAACGGTAGAGCCCTCGCGCCGGACCGCGGCCGGGGCCGCGGTGCCGGCCAGAGCGGCCTTGAGCGAACGGACGGCCGTCGCGCCTGTCCCGGCCGGGATCCTGAAATCGAACTCCTGGAGCTTGACCGCGCCGGCCTGGGCCTCGAGGCTAACGGTCATGCCCTGGCCCGCGTTCGTCTTCTGGGCATAGACGCCCCAGCCCGAGCCGGCCGTCCAGACGGTCCGGAAATCATCGGCGTTCATCTTGGGATCGAAGCCCATCCGCATCTCCGGGCCCGAGTAGGACTGGCCGGAGAGCGCCAGCAAGACGCCCCACGACGACATGGCCCGGGCGTAATGATGGCCGCACTCGACCTCGTTCCAGGGATTGCGCCGGAAGCCGTCGTAGCGGTCCCGGACAGCCTTGACGACGCTCAGCCCTTGTTCGAGGAGGCCTTCGTAGATGAGGTGCGAGGCGACCTGGTACTCGATGCCGGTCCAGACCTCATCGGAATACGGGAAGGGCAGCGGCGGACGGCCGCCCTTCGGCCAGGAGCACAGCAGCAGGCCCTTTTCATCGTTGAGGGCGTAGGTCCGCTGGACGTTGGAGAAGTTCCGGAAGCTCTCGAGGAAGTTGTACTTGAAGATGGCCTGGAGCGACGACTGGATGCGCTCGGCCGGGAGGTACCGGCCCAATCCGGAGATCATGCCCAGCCACTGGCCGAGGAGCATGTCGGAGAGACAGCCGTCGCCGTACTGGTATTTCTTCTCCATGACCTGGGCGTACTTCTGGACGTAGTATTCGCCGTTCCAGAGCGTGCTGTCGTAGGCCAGGCGGCCCTTGTCGTACATGGCCAGGTAAGCCTTGGCCGAGGTGACGTCGCCGACGGCCATGGCCATGGCCGCCCCGGCCTTGAGAGCCCCGATATAGAAACCGCTGAGCATGCTCGTCGGGCCGAAGAACTCGATGTCGTAGGTGTTGTGCTGCTCGCCTTCCATCAGGCCGTCGCGGTCGGCGTCCCATTGTTTCCAGGCGTAATCGAGCGCCTTCTTGGCCTGCGGCCAGAGCTTCTTGAGCCAGGCCGTGTCGCCCGAGATCTGCCAGTCGCGGTAGAGGCTGATGATCCGGCCCATCTGGCCGTCGGCCGCCGGCTTGAAGTCCCAGAGGACGCCGCTCCCGAGCGGGAGCGAGGTGCGGAACATCATCGCCCCGTCGGGCTTGACGTTGTTGAGGAAGTCGGTCTCACGCATGGTCCGCTCGAGCGAGGGGAAGAGGAAGGCCAGCGACTGGGCATAGTTCCAGACGTGGGCGCAATTGAGCGGGCAGCAGCCGCCCTGGTCGCCGCAGCCTTCGAAGCCGAAGAAGTTCCCGCCCTCGAGGCGGAAGCCCGTGGTCGTGCGGATGATTGCGGCCTGGCTCGAGACGGCGTCAAGGACGTAGGGCGGCACGGTCGAGCCGAAGAAGGCGTCGTGAAAGGCCCGGCTCGAGCGTTCGAGGCGGGTCACATTAGCCTGCAGGTATTCCGCGGCGGCCCAGGCGTCAGCGAACTTCGTCGCGTAATAGTTCTTGAAGACGCGGCCGCGCTGCTCCGGGACGACGTCAAAATAGTCCAGGAGGTTCGGAAAGCTCCAGGACACGATGAACGGCAGCACGACCTCCTCGCCGGGGCCGATCGTGGCCATAAGGCCGAGCGTCCCCACGTCGGTCTGCTTGTCGGCCGAGGGTGAGACCTCGTCGAGGTCCTTGAGCCGGCCGTCGGCCGCGAGATCGTCCCAGAAGATCTGCAGGTCGTCCCACCAGTCGCCGCGGACCCAATGCGTGAGATAGGTGATGTCCGGCCAGGGTGTCGTCAGGGCCACCGTCCCGTAGGCCGGCTCGCCGGGCTTGACCTTGCGCGAGGACATGGCCAGGCCGCGGAGGGTCGCGGTCTTCTTGATCTCGTTGACGTTCTGGCCGAACTTGTCGTGGCCGAGCCCCTCGACCGTCCCCACCCCGTCGAACCCGATGGGGTTGAGGACCGAGCCGGCGATGGTGACCTTGGCCGGGGCCGGGCCGTTGTTCTTGACCCGGAAGCGCACGACAAAGGCCGGGATGCCGGAATCGTCCGGCTCCAAGGGCACGAGCGGGTTGAAAGCCTCGAGCCGGACCTCGAGCGGGACCTGGCTGTCGGAAAGCTCGACCTCGGCGAACGGATATTCGCCCTTGAACCGGGCCTTCTCCATGCGCGGCAGCCCGGGCACGAAGACGCGCTTGAAACCGAAGCCGGTCGTGAACGGCGGCTCGATCGGCCCTTCGAGGACGCGGACGAGCTTGGTCCCCGACTCCTCGACGTACATGGCAAAGAAGGTGAAGGGCATGTGCACGCCCTTGCCGGGCCGGTTGAAGATCTCCCAGTCGCGGAGGTTGCCGCGGCCGCCGAGCGAGATCGTGCCGGTGCCGATGCCGCCGAGCGGGAAGGCCACCTCGTTCAGGGCCCGTCCCTCGAAGGTGCGGACCGCGCCGGGGCGGAAGAGCTCGTCTTTCGAAAAGGGACCGGTCCCGGCCGCGGGGCCCGCCGCCGCGAGGACGGTCAAGCTCAGGGACAGGACCAGGATCAGTCCGAAGCGTGTTCTTTGATCAGCGTGCACGATCCCTCCTCGACGAAGGACTGGCCTGCGGAAAGCAGGGGAACTCTGCCGTTCTTAGTAGCGGAAGCGGCGGCGAATGTCAATCGCCGGCGCGGGCTAGCCTGGACTATTCACGAATCGAGGCGGCTCCAGATGCGAGGCCCGAGGGGTGAAGCTGTACTCTTTGGTACTGCGAATCCCCGAGAACGAAGCAGACGGGGCCGGATCGGTTCGCACGGAGGGCAAAAACGCCCAATAAAAAGAGACAGAAGAAAAGGGCGTTTTTGTGAATGGACCAGGCTAGCCGGTGACGGACTTGCCGCGGCGGTCGAGCAGGCGCTCGATCTTGCGCTCCATGTCGCCGTAGTGGGTGCCCTGCCAGAAGACGCGGTTGCAGCCCGGGCAGAGGGCGAAGGTCGCGGCGTGCTCGCAGACGTAGGGGGTGACCAGGTTCCGGGCCCGCTCGCGGGAGACCGGCTTGAGCGGCAGGTTGCAGGCGATGCAACGGGTGTTGGCGTGGACCTTGTCCCAGAGATCGAATTCGTCGAGGACCTGGACGATCTGGTCCTCCCAATCTTCGCTGCGGATGAAGAGGCGGTTGGGACGCTTGGCCGTGCGCTCGATCAGGCCGGTGTCCCGGGTCAGGAGGACCCGGTTCTCGCGCCGGGCCATGGCCACGAGCTCGCTGTCCTCGGCCTTGGAGAGATAGACGACGTCGAAGCCGAGGATGCGGAGCCACTTGGCCAGCCGGCCGAGCATGCAGTCGGCGACGAAGGTCATGGGGTGCCCCCTCTTCTATAAGCCGAGGAACTGAACAGCCAGCCCGGCGACGAAGATCATCAGCCCAGCCAGGGCGTGGGAGTAGCGCTCGAGCTTGCCCAGCTTGACGAAGCTCGCACCGTAGGAGGCGGCAGTGATAATGACGAGCATCGTGGCGATGGTCACCAGGCCGAAGGCCGCGGTGACCAAGGCGACGCCGGCCGTGCTATGGCGGGCGGCCGGGTACATGACCAGCGGGATGAGCGGCTCGCAGGGGCCGAAGACGAAGATCGTGAACAGGACCCAGGGCGTGATGTTGACCTTCTGGGGAACTTCGCCATGCGGGTGGGCGTGTTCGGCCAGTTCGTGCGTATGGGTATGGGCATGCTGGTGGACGTGCTCGTGGCCCGGGTCATGGACGCCCAGGTCCGGCCCGTGGGGGTGGACGTGCGCTTCCTCGTGGTCATGCAGGTGAAGGTGCGTATGAGGCTTGTTGCGCCAGGCCCGGCGCATGCCCCAGAGGAAATAGGCGAAGCCGAAGCCGATGAGCAGCCAGGCCGCGATGCGGCCGCGGGCCGACTCGACGGCGCCAAGCTTGGCCACGGCGATCCCCAAGGCGATGCCGAGGAGGCCGAGGACGACCGAGCTGAGGATGTGGCCGAGGCCGGCGAAGAACGAAACGACGAGGGTCTTGCGCAGGGTCCAGTTGCGGGCCCTGGCAATGACGATGAAGGGCAGGTAGTGATCGGGCCCGATGACGGTGTGGACGAGGCCGAGCGTCGCGGCCGTGCCGGCCAGCAGCCAGATCTCGCGGCTGATCATCGTTCCTCCGTTCTTGTCTGTCCGATCCAGGTTCTATTTCGCCTTGGCGACGATGTAGATATATCTCAACGGAACCGAGCCTGTATTCTTGACGTCGTGTTCAGTCCCAGGTGGGCAATAGACTGACGTCCCGACTTTCATTTCCAATTGCGTGCCGCCGCTTATGATCATCGAGCCCTGGCCCTCGAGGACCACGATGAATTCTTCATAGCTTTCGGTGCTGTGTTTTCCGACGGTCTGGCCCGGCGCGAGGGCGACGGCCCCAGCGTGCATGGTGACTGTTTCGGGGGGGCCTCCCAGAAGGCGAAGATAGCTTTGTTCACCATTTCCGATGGAGATGACCTTCGGCGCAGGCTTGGCGGCCTCATCCTGAGCCCCGGCCAGCGCGAAAAGCGCCACGAGGAGGACGATCAGGCCTGCAAGAACGAACCGGATTTTCGAAATCATTTTCTGATCTCCTTCGCGCCTCTGCGACCCCCACGGGCGAAGCCGACCGCTGAGGGAGGGAAAAAATGGTGGACGGTAGGAGACTCGAACTCCCGACCTCAGCGTTGCGAACGCCGCGCTCTCCCAACTGAGCTAACCGCCCACGTTTTAGGAACTTTTGTCTGTGCCGTCGGAAAGCCCCCTCATGATAGCAGAACGGTTGGGCGCCTTCAACCGGCCCCGGCTGGGGCCCTATTGTCTCAGGCGGTCCGGCTGGCATAGAATGCCGGGGAGGAGGGACCGTCATGGCAAAGGTGATCGTCGCCCTCGTCCTCATCGCCGCGGCGGGGTACTTCATTTACCAGCAGGTCGGCCGGACCCCGTCCGAGGAGGAAATGCTGGTGACCCATCTCTGGGAACGCTTCGGCGTCCTCGTCAACAAGTTCACCAGCGCCTCGGGGCGGTCGGGCCTGATCGGTATCGATACCACGGGCGACATGGAGGGGGTCGTCAACCAGATCCTGGCGATCCAGACGGAACTGGCCGAGTTGCGGGGGCAGCTGACCGAGGAGCGGGCCATCCATAAGGCCGACGCCCTGGCCGAAAAGATCGAGCGCTTCATCAAGAAGAACGAGATCAAGAGGCCGTGACCGCTCAGCTCTTTGGCCGACCCGTCCGCGCCGGGCGCCTGGTCCGGCGGTGGCAGGGGGCCCGGCTCGAAGCCACGATCGAACGGACCCGAGGCGGCCTTCTCGTCCGGGGCACGATCACCGGCCGGCCTGGCCGGATCGAGATCTTCCGGGCGCCAGCCCCCTCGGCTTACCTTCTCAACAACTGGCAATCCTGGGGACCGATGGAGCGAGTCACGCCGGCGACGCGGTTCCCCGAGCTCGAGGCACTCGTCCGCGGCCGCAGCCCTCATCACTTCTCGCCCCTCCCGGCCGAGCTCCTGCGCGGACCGGTCAGCGATTATTTCGCGGCCTGGGACGGCGGCCTGGCCGGTTTCCTGGCTTCGCGCGTCGGCCACCCCTTCTTCACGATCGAGGGCGGCGATCTCGTCGGCTGGATCGAATATTTCCATGCGGAGTTCGATGATCCGGTTCCGATCGAGCCGCTTGTCGTGCTCGAGGGCGGTCCGGTCGAAGAGCTCCTCGCCGAATATGGCCGACTGGTCAAGAGGACGTCCCGTGTCCGCATCAACGACTGGAACCCGGTCGGCTGGTGCAGCTGGTATCACTACTTCGGCAAGCTCGGCTGGCCGGACATCCTCGAAAACCTGGAACAAGCGGCGGCGGACCGGACCTCGTTCCCTTTCGACGTTTTCCAGGTCGACGACGGGTACGAAACGGACATCGGCGACTGGCTCACGGCCAAGCCGGGCTATCCCGGGATCGACGGCCTGGCCGGGGCGATCAAGGACCGGGGCTTCCGGGCCGGGATCTGGGCCGCACCGACGAGCGCCGCGGAGACGTCGCGGCTGTTCGCCGAGCATCCCGGCTGGATGGTGGCCGGAGAGGACGGGCGTCCGAAGCCCTGCTACCAGGGATGGGGCCAGACGATCTATGCCCTGGACACGACCCATCCGGAGGTTTTGGCGTGGCTCGACGCGACGTTCCGATCGCTGCGGCGGGCCGGATTCTCCTATCTCAAGATCGATTTCCTGTTCGCCGGGGCGATGCCGGGCACGCGGCAAAAGCGCGTCACCCCCATCCAGGCGTATCGCCAAGGGCTCCGGGCCATCCAGCGGGCGGCCGGCGGCGATTTCGTGCTCGGCTGCGGGGCGCCGCTACTGCCTTCGGTCGGGCTCGTCGACGGCATGCGCATCGGGGAAGACACCGCGCCGTATTGGAAAACCCGGCCGTCCGGTTTCCAGGGACCGAATGCGTATTTTGCCCTGAAGAACGCCCTGATGCGGCAGTTCATGCACCGGACCATGTGGCTCAACGATCCCGATTGCCTGGTCCTGCGGGACCGCGAGAACGAGCTCTCGCCAAAAGAGCGGGAGCTCTACGCCCTGGCCTCAGGGGCGCTGGACAACATGATCATCGACAGCGACCGGCTGTCGCTCCTGGACCGGTCCGCGAGGTCTCTTTTCCGGCGATCCCTGGACCTCAGGGGCGCGTCCGTCGTGGTCAGGGGGCTGCTGGGCGAACTGGGGGACGATCTCTTTCTCGTCGAGGGGAGCCGCGGCCGGAAAGAGGGATTTCGCCTGGCGGCCAATCTCGCCGACGAGCCGGGAAGGGTAGAAAACAAGGTCATAGGCCCGCGATCGTCCCTTTTTGTGTGATCAGCCTGGACTTAGGGCTCGGGAGTGAACCGAGGATCAGGGCCGTGGAGAGGAATCCCCCATGACCGATAAAAAGAGCCCCCTCTTGCTCAAAACCGCACCTTTTTGGGGCCTTCGGACCGCACCTTCTTGTTCCCGCGCGTTGAACATAGCCCATTCGTGAGGGAAGTCAATAGAGTTTTCGGGAATGTCCTATTATGTCAGTATTTGTCATTCAAGGGAGTGAGGACGTGCGGCTAGAGGAGGGTGACCTCATGCCGGCCGCGGACCACCTCCCCGATGGGCCAAGCCTTGAAACCCTGCCTGTGGAAGCCGGAAATGGTCCGGTCCAAGTCCTTCGGGGCCACGGCCAAGGCCATCCCGATACCCATGTTCAGGGTCCTGAACATTTCCCGCTCGTCCACCCGGCCGGCCCGCTGGATCTTGCGGAAGATCGGGGGCACGGGCCAGGCCTTCTTATCGACCTTGACGCCGAAACCCTCGGGAATGACCCGGGGAATGTTATCGTAGAACCCGCCCCCGGTGATGTGGGCCATGGACTTGATGGGAACGGTCTTGAGGACCTCGAGGATGGCCGTGCAATAGATCCTCGTCGGCCGGAGGAGCTCCCTCCAGAGGCCGGCCTTGATCTCCCGGGGGGTGAGGACCTTGCGGGCCAGGGAATAGCCATTGCTGTGGAGGCCGCTCGAGGCCAGCCCCACGACGGCGTCCCCGGCCTTGCAGGCCCGGCCGTCGATGATCTTCGGCTCGTCGACCAGGCCGACGCAGAACCCGGCCAGGTCCCACTTGCCGGGGGCATAGAGGCCCGGGAGCTCGGCCGTCTCGCCGCCGACGAGGGCGCAACGGGCTTGCCGGCAGCCGCGGACGATCCCTTTAACGATGTCGACCAGCATGGACGGCACGACTTTGCCGACCGCGATGTAATCAAGGAAGAAGAGGGGCTCGGCGCCGAGGACGACGACATCGTCGACGGACATGGCCACGAGGTCGACCCCGACCGTGTCGTATTTCTTGACCATGTCGGCGATAAGGAGCTTGGTCCCGACCCCGTCGGTCGACGAGACCAGGACGGGCTTCTTCATCCGGGCCAGACGGGGCCGGAAAAGGCCCGAAAAGCCGCCGATGCCGCCCAGGACCTCCGGCCGCCCGGTCGTGCGGACGAGGGGCTTGATCAGGCCGATAAAGCGGTCGGCGGCGTCGATGTTGACGCCGGCTTTCCTATAGGTCACTCCTGGCATTGCGGTTCTCCTTGGATGCGTCCTTTTTATAGCATAAGAGGGCCGGCAGACAAACGAAATTCGGCGAGAAGAGGTCAAGAAGGTACCGGGTTTACGCATTACGCGGGTTCAGGGCAAATGCGTCATGCGTAAACCCGGTACCTTCCTATCCCCTTCTGTTTGACCCCGTCCGCTCCCCGATGTAACCTTTTCTGAGGGGTGCGGTATTTAACGATGAACAACGAGAAGACTGAGGACACCCAGGCCCGATCCATGCCGCCGACAGACAACGAGCTGATGGAGGCCGTCAGAGACGGCCGCGTCGAGAAGCTGGCCGTCCTATTCGAGCGCTACCAGAACATGCTCTACAACTTCTTCCTTCGCCTGACCGGCGACCGGGCCTCCAGCGAAGACCTCGTCCAGGAGGTCTTCGTCCGCATCCTGAAATACCGGGCCGGGTATCTCAGCGAGAGCCGCTTCAACGTCTGGCTCTTCCAGATCGCCCGCAACGCCCATATCGATCATCTGCGGAAGCGGAAACCGGCCCTGTCCCTGGACGAGCAGTTCTCCGAGACGCCCAGCCATGAGCCCCGGCCGGAGGCCGCCTACGAGACGGACCGCGAGGCCGAGCTTGTCCGCCGGGCCCTCGACCGCTTGCCGGTCCAGAAAAGGGAGATCCTCGTTCTCTTCCGCTTCCAGAACCTCAAGCTCCGGGAGATCGCCGAGCTGACCGGGGTCCAGGTGGGGACCGTCAAGGCCCAGATCCATAGGGCCCTCAAGGAGCTCAGCCGGGCCTACCTCGAGCTTCAGGGAGGGGATGTGTCATGACCTGCGAAAAGATCCAGGAACGATTCGCCGATTATTTGACCGGGGACCTCGACGAGGCCGGCCGCGCCGACGTGCAATCGCATATCGCCGGCTGCGCCGCCTGCCGCGAGGACCTGGAGAACCTGACCCTGGCCTGGGCCAAGCTCGGCGTCCTGCCCGAGGAGCCGCCCTCGAGCGCCGTCCGCGGCCGCTTCTACGCCATGCTCGAGGACTACAAAGCGAACCTGCCCGCGACGGCGCCGGCCGCGCCGAGGGTCCGCTGGACGGATTGGTTCAGCTTCCGCCGCCCGGCCTTCGCGGCCTCCTTCTCCGCGTTCCTGCTCCTCGTCGGACTCGGGGCCGGCTGGCTCCTCAGCCGCGGCCGCAGCGGCGGCCCCGACTATGCCAGCCTGTCGCGGCAGGTCCAGGACATGCGCCAGCAGATGGCCCTGTCCCTGCTCGGCCAGTCCTCCGCCTCCGACCGGCTCCAGGGCGTCAGCTACAGCGCGGCCGTCAAGAACCCCAACGCCACGACGCTCGACGCGCTCTTCAAGGCCGTCGATACCGACCCCAATCCCAATGTCCGCCTGGCCGCGGTCGACGCCCTGTACCTGTTCCGCGACCGGCCCGGCGTCCGCGAGCGCTTGGTCCAGTCCCTGTCCGCCCAGGGCTATCCGCTCGTTCAGGTCGCGCTCATCGACTTCCTGGTCGAGATCCGCGAGGCCAGGGCGGTCGAGGCGCTGAAGAAGCTCATCGCGGCCGGGGAGCTCACGCCGGAAGTCAAGCAGCGGGCCGAGCAAGGCCTGAAACAGATCACCCTGTGAGGATGTCATGAAGAGCCCGATCCTTGCGATCTCCGTCGCCGCCGTCCTTGTCCTGGGCGCCGCCTCCGTCACGGCGAGGGGCGCGGCCCAAAGGGCCTCGAACGGGTGGGACGGCGAACGCGACATGAAGTCCTTCAAGACCGAGACCGTCGCCAAGACCCTGCGGTTCGCCGATCCGGCCAAGACCGGTGAGCTAATCGTCGATAACGTCTTTGGCCCGATCTCCGTCGAGGCCTACGAGGGTCGCGAGGTCGTCCTCGAGGCCAAGAGGACGGTCTTCGCCCGCGACGAGGCCCGGGCCGCCAAGGCCGAGGAAGAGGTCAAGCTCGACCTCACCGAAAAAGGCAACACCGTCGAAGCCTACGTCAACGGCCCCTTCCGCGAGAACGAGGAGGGCCGGCGGGGCCAGGGGATCCATATGCATCGCGACCCCGGCTATCGGGTCCACTACGATTTCAAGGTCAAGGTCCCGGTCCGGACCGATCTCACGCTGTCGACGGTCGTCGAAGGGGACATCGAGGTCCGCGGCGTCGAAGGCCGCTTCGACGTCAGCGATGTGACCGGCCGGGTCCGGATCCTTGATGCCGCCGGGTCCGGTGACGCCCGGAGCGTGTCGAACAGAGTGACCGTGGCCTTCCGGCGTCCCCCCGATGGGCCCTGCTCGTTCAAGTCGGTCAGCGGCGACGTCGAGGTGGATCTTCCCGGTCCGCCCGCGGCCGACTTCCGGTTCAAGACCATGACCGGCGAGGTCTATTCCGACTTCGACGTCACCCGCCTGCCCAAGGCGGCTCCGGTCCGGGAGGAGCGCAAGACCGGCGAGGGCGGCCTCTACCGGTACCGGAGCGACGGCTTCACCGGCGTCCGCGCCGGCCAGGGCGGGCCGGAGATCACGCTCGAGACATTGTCCGGCGATATCCTGATCGCCAAGAGATCGAAATCAACGTCCTGAAAAAGGACAAGGAGGAGAATATGAACAGAACCGTCAAGAACATCCTGATCCTGGCGCTGATCGTGGCCGGGACCTGTGGCTGGGCCTCCGGGCAAGCGGCCCCGGCCGCGTCGTCCGGCCAGGCGGTGGCCAAGGACGAGACGCCCGAACGGGCCGTCGTGCCGCTCTCGAACCCGGCCAAGCCGGCCAAGATCGAGGTCACGGTCATGCGCGGCAGCATCACCATCCGCGGCTACCAGGGCAAGGACGTCATCGTCGAGGCCCGGACCCGGGAGAAGGCCCTGAATTATTCATGGGCGCCGGACGCCTACGCCACCGGCGTCTACGCGCCGACCCCGCCGGCCACGCCTGCGCCGGCCATGCCGGCTCCGGTCGCACAACCGGCCAAGCCCGGCCCCACCCCCGTGCCTGCGCCGGGGCAGACCGCGAAGGCGTACGAAGCCGCCAAGATCGCGATGGAACAATCGCAGAAGGCGATCGAACAATCCCAGAACGCGATGGCGCTGGTGGCCGATAAGGAGATGCAGGCCACCCTGGCCCGGCAGGAGGAGCTGGCCAAGAAGATCCAGCATGACGTCCAGGGCGGCGTCCTGGCCCAGTTCTATCAGGATGATAAGAAGGCCAAGGAAGAAAAGGACAAGAAGATCGCCGGGATGAAGCGCCTGTCCGGCTCGTCCTCGGGCCTCGAGGTCGAGGAAGACGACAACGTCATCACCATCAACACCCAGTCCTGGAAGGCGGCCACCGATCTCGACATCCAGGTGCCGGTCACGTCGTCGCTCGAGATCCAGTCCTCCATGGACGGCGCGGTCGTCGTCGAGGGGGTCAGCGGCGAGGTCGACATCAACAACATCAACGGCCCGGTGACCCTGCGGAACGTCTCCGGCACGACGCTCGTCCACACCGTCAACGGCGACATCGAGGTCGCGCTGGCCCGGGTCGCGCCGGACAAGCCGCTGTCCTTCAGCACCATGAACGGGGACATCGACGTCACCCTGCCGCCCGACGTCAAGGCCAACCTGAAGATGAAGTCCGAGCAGGGCGAGATCTACAGCGACTTCGACATCAACATGACCCGCCAGCCGGCCAAGTCGGAGCCGACCGAGAAGACCGAGCAGGGCAAGTACCGCATCACGTTCGACAAGTCCCTTTACGGGATGATCAACGGCGGCGGCCAGGAGATCTCGTTCAACACCTTCCGCGGCGACATCTACATCCGCAAGAAAAAGTAAGTCGCAACCCTCATCCTTCGGGGGGGCATGGACATCTCGTCCGTGTCCCCCTTTTTTTTGGTTCTTCTCCGGATATCGGGGAATTCCTCTCTCAGGCTTACGCTCAGGGTATTGCCTCTAGCTCCCCGGCCCCCCGGGAACCAGTCGTCCGGTTCCCCCCGCTGCGCGGGTCCCCTCTCCACGGACGGGGATCTTCGAGGCAACACCCATCGCCGCCTCGAGAGGGAATCCCGCAGATGGGAGAGGGATCTTTTTTGGGCCGTACGAGGGTTCTGTCCGAGCCGAAAAATCGGAAACAGGTATCATGTCCCCCATTTTTGGCTATAATGGATTTTCGTCGGATCGCCCGGTCGGAGGGACACGCCATGGACGCCAAGAAAAGCCGCTTCGGATTCCTGATACTGCTTCTCGCCGTCGTGATGATCTTCGTCGTCGTCAACCGCCGGCAGAAGCAAGCCACGGAGGCGGCCGACCTTGTCCTCATCAACGGCAAGATCGTCACCGAAGAAGCGCAGATCCCGTCCGCCACATGGATTGCCATCCGCGGCGGCCGCGTCGCCGCCCTCGGCTCGGACGCCAAGGGCTTCAACCGCCATGTCAGTGACCGCACGCGGATCATCGACCTCGGCGGGGCGCTGACGGTGCCCGGACTCATCGAGAGCCACGGCCATTTCCTCGGCCTCGGCGAGTCCAAGACCATCCTCGACCTGACCAAGGCCCATTCCTGGGGCGACATCGTGGCCCTGGTCGCCGAGGCCGCCAAGTCGGCCAAGCCGGGCGAATGGATCCGCGGCCGCGGCTGGCACCAGGACAAGTGGGACCACGCGCCCCAGCCCAACGTCGAGGGGCTGCCCTATCACGACGCCCTGAGCCGGGTCAGCCCGCAGAACCCGGTCATCCTCGAACACGCCAGCGGCCATTGCACTCTGGCCAACGCCAAGGCCATGGAGCTCTCGGGGATCACCGACAAAACCGCCAATCCCGAGGGCGGCGAGATCATCCGCGACCCGAAAGGCCGCGCCATCGGCGCCTTCCTCGAGAACGCCCAGGGGCTTCTCCGCGGCGAATCGCGCCCTGCGAGCCCGGCCGAAGCCGAAGCCCGGACCCGCCATCTGGTCGATCTGGCCTCCCAGGAATGTCTGAGCCACGGCGTCACCACGTTCCATGATGCCGGGACCGGGTTCGGGACGATCGATATCTACAGGAAGATGGGCGAAGAACGGGCGCTCCCCGTCCGTCTCTATGTCATGATCAGCGTCGGAAGCAAGGACTTGGACGAGCGCGGCTCCGCCTACAGGATCATCGGCGCCGTCGACAACCACCTGACCGTCCGGACCATCAAGCGCTTCATGGACGGCGCGCTCGGGTCCCACGGGGCCTGGCTCCTCGAGCCCTACGCCGACCTCCCGACGTCGACCGGCCTGAACACCGAATCGATCGAGGAGATGAGGGCCACGGCCAAGTTCGCCATCGAGAACGGGTTCCAGCTGGCCACTCACGCCATCGGCGACCGGGCCAACCGCGAGACCCTCAACGTCTACGAGGAGGCCTTCAAGGCCCATCCCGACAAGACCGACCTCCGCTGGCGGATCGAGCACGCCCAGCATCTCAACGCGGCCGACATCCCGCGCTTCCACGAGCTCGGCGTCATCCCGTCCATGCAGGCCATCCATTGCACCTCGGACGGGCCGTGGGTCTACAAGCGGCTGGGCGAGAAGCGCGCCGCCGAGGGCGCCTACGTCTGGCGCAAGCTCATGGACGCCGGCTCGATCATCCCCCTCGGCACCGACGTCCCGGTGGAGGCCGTCGACCCCATGGCCAATTTCTACGCCGCGGTGACGCGCAAGCTCAAGGACGGGACGGCCTTTTTCCCCGGCCAGAAGATGACCCGCGAGGAAGCCCTCCGGGCCTACACCTGGAACGGCGCCTACGCCGGGTTCGAGGAGGGCCTCAAGGGCTCGCTTGCCCCGGGGAAGCTGGCCGACGTCACCGTCCTCTCCCGCGACATCCTGACCTGCCCCGAGGACGACATCCCCGCGACCGAGGTCCTCTACACGATCGTCGGGGGCCGGATCCTCTACCACAAGTAGCGCCGCGGAGACCGGGCAACGCGGGGCGCCGGACCGCGTTATAATAGAGACGTGGAAAAAAGCAAGATTCGCATGCGCGCAAGAACCATCATCCCGACCGTCATAGCCGTCGTCGCCGTCCTGGCCTTCGCCGCGCCCGCGGCCCGGGCCCAGGAGCCGCCGGACCGCCAGCCCATCCAGCTCTATGCCGACCTCGGCTATGTCAATCTCTTCTCCTACCCGAAGTGGATCGCCATCGGCCCCGAGCTCGAGCTCCGGCTGGGCGGCCTTTTCTCGATCAACCCCGACGTGAGCCTCTGGATCGGCCAGTCGCCGCGACAGAAGGTCCGGGTCGTTCCGGGTTTGCTCGCAAGCATCAGGCTCGGACGCATCACGCTCGGCGGCGGGGCCGTTTACCGGGTCTCGGACTGGCCCGAGAACGAGGCTGGCGAGATCACCGGGACGGCCGACCACGGCTGGCTCCTGCCCAAAGCCCAGGTCAGCTATGCCCTGGGCCCGACCCGCTTGGCGTTCTATCTTCTCTTCCCCGGCGGGCGGAACGACGTCGCCGCGGGCCTGACGCTGAGCATGAGGATCGGGCGGCCGTCGAGGGATTAAAGCCAAGAGGGACAGTCCCCTGCGGGGACAGTCCCGCCCCGGGGGATCCTAGAGCGCGTCGAGGGCCTTGAGGGCCAGCTCGTAAAGCCAGCGGTGAGCCTTGTTGCCGTTCGTCAGGATGGCGATGCCTGTCTTCTTGTCGAGGTTCCCGGCCAGGAACGCGGTGTAGCCGTTGACGCTGCCGCTGTGGGCGATGATCGTCTGGCCGTTGAGCGTCGACACCCACCACGCCAGGCCGTAGCCTGACGTCTCGTTGAGCCAGCCGCCGTTGATGGGGCCAGCGAAACGGTCGTACTGCCTTTTCATCATCTCCCGGAAGGCCGATTCGGAGATGATGCGCCGCCCTTTGTAGACGCCGCCGTTCGCCGCGGCCATGAGCCAATGGGCTTGGTCGACCGCCGTGCCGTAAACGACCCCGGCCGGCCAAGCGTCGGCCTTGACCCAGTCGACAGGACGGAAGACGCCGGGACGGCGCCGCACGGGCATGTAGGGAATGGCCAATCGCTCGGCCATATCGGCCCGCGGCTCGAAGGCCGTGTCGCGCATTTCGAGGGGGCCGAAGATGTTCTTGCGCATGTAATCCTTGAACGGCTGGCCCGAGAACCTCTCGACGAGATACGCCACCAGCGTGAAAGCGATGTTCGAATAGAGGACCCTCGTCCCGGGCCGCCGGGCCAGCCGCAGGTGCCCGCGGAGATATTCGGCGAGGGAGAGCGGGACCTGGTCTTCCCAGACGGCATGCCGCCCGAAGTCGGTCGGCAGGCCCGAGGTATGGGTGAGCAGGTGGCGGAAGGTCACGGGAAAGCGCTTGTTCTCGCCCTCGATCTGGAAGTCGGGGAGATAGTCGTTGACCCGGTCGTCGAGCTTGAACTTGCCCTGGTCCATGAGCTGGAGAAGGGCGGTCGCCGACATGGTCTTGAAGGTCGAGGCGATGATGTAGACCGTATCGCAGGCCGCCGGCGTCTTGACCCGGACGTTGGCCAGGCCGGCCGAGCGGGTCCAGACGATCCGGTCGCCGGAGAAGCAGACGACGGCCATCGACGGGATGCGGCCGACCTTGAGGGCCCGCTCGATCTCGGGATCGAGCAGGGCCGCCAGCCGGGCGTCGTCGACGGGCGAAAAGGGACGGGCGGCGCTCGGGTCGGAAACGATGACCGGGCCGGCCAGGGGCAGATCGCTGGGATCGCCTTCGAACTCGTCGGGACCGGGCTCCAGGTCGGCGAAATCGGACGGGGCGGCGGCGCCTTCGGGTCCGATCGTGGACGACCCGGCTCCGGCGGCTTGGGCGGTCTTGCCGTTCGGGCCGGAGGGCGAGCCCGACCGTCCGCCGATGAACTTGACGGCCGCGAAGATGCCGAGGGCGATCACGACCAGGCCGATGAGGGTGATGTCGGCGGCCCGTCGCGCCCGCCTGTTCTTGCCGGTCCGCCGGCGACGGGCGGCCTCGGGGCCCCGCGCGGAAGACGCGCAGGGTCCGACATCGTCAGGGGTTGTCCGTTTCTTGGGCCGGGCCATGCCAGTCATGATCTCGCTCGCTCGGCCAAAGATTATACCACGCCCGGCGCCCGCGGGCTCATTCTTCGAGGATGAAGCTCATGGAGACGAAGTTCAGCGTCATGCGCTGGCATTGGGGCAAGATATCGACGCCGAGAGTCCCGTGGAAGATCCGCGTGAGGGGAAGGGTCTCGCGGGTCTGGACCATGACCTTGCGCAGGGCCAGGGCCAGGCCGCCGGTCCGGAACGCGAATTCGTCCAGAACGCGGACCGGGACGGTCCGGGAGCTGCCGAGGCCGCCGAGCGTGATCCCGCGGAGCGACGACCGCGAGTCGATCTCTCCCCGGTATCGCTTGTAGAACGGCGGGAACAGGACGGTCGTCGCGGCTCCCGTATCCAGACACAGCGACAGCCGGGCGCGGCGGTGGACGGCCTCGACGACGGGCAGGAAGCCGGAAAGGAACATGTTCTCGACCGGGCGGCGCTTCGGCTCGGCGGGGACGATCAGCCGGCCGTCCTCGGTTTCCGTGAATTCCCCGAGCCCGACGAGGATCGGGGCTCCGAGAAGTCCGCGCCGGTCGGCGCCGGGACGCACCTTGACCGGCGGAAAGACCGCGTCCGGCAGGACGAAGAACACCGCGTTCCTGACGACCAGGGGACCCAGCCGCAGCTCCGGCACGACCCCGATCCGGCCCTTGACCGACTCCCCCGAGACCGTCCGGACCTTGACCTCGGACCCATAGATCGGGACGCCGACCTCGTCAGCGATCGACTTGCAGAGGACGGACAGGTCCGCTCCTGTATCATAGCTGACGAAGAGATCCCGGTCCCCGATGCGGACGGGGATGTGACGGCCCGTCATCCGGATCGCGGCGTCCGCGGCGATCTCGACGCTTTGCGGCGGAACGTTGGACAAGGCCGACCAGAGGTCCTCCTGATCGAGATAATTGGCCCGTTCGCCGTCGTCGAGGACCGGCCCGAAGCGGGTCCGGACGTCATGAAGGGCGGCCGCGGCCTCCCGGTAGCGCCCCAGCTTTCGGTACGCGTCGGCGAGGAGGACCCCCGCTTCCTTGTCGAGCATGCGGACCGGCCCGGTCTCGGAGGCGAGAAATCCCTTCAGCCGGGGGACGGCCGCGGCGAGGCGGTTGAAGACCTGGTCGACGGCGCCGCGGAAGAACTCCAGCTCGGGTGAGCGGGTGTCCTTGAAGGGACCGAGGGCGTCCCGGAGCTCGAAATACCGGCCGTCTTCGTAAAGCCGGACCAGACGCTGAAGATCGCGCTGACGGCCGTCTCGCGGCCGCGGGGCGGGCGCGGAGGCCGCGAGCCCGATGACGAGGACGAGGACGGTCGCGAAGAGGCGTTTCACCGCTCGAGCTCCCGGAGGCCGGGTCGGCGTGGGATCCGGCTAATCCTCCGAAAGACCGGCCAGCTTGTCCTGGATACGGTGCAGCTCGTCCTGGGCCTCCCGATAGAGCTTGCTCTTGTAGGCCAGCGTGTCGATGGCCTTAGTCTCGCTCATAGTGCTCTTCAGCCGTTCGATACGAACGAGGATCTCGGCCTCGCGCCGGCGCAGGCGGGCCTTATCTTCTTCGGTCAACGGGATCTTATCCATGCGTCCCCTTTCAGGACCTCCATTTTAGGCTGAACGCGCCTCGCCGGCAAGAAGGGTCAACCCTCAACAAGAAGGTACCGGGTTTACGCATTACGCATCTCCAGGGGACCTGCGTAATGCGTAAACCCGGTACCCTCCGGCCAATAGGTTTGACCCCGTCTTATTTCTTAAGCTCGATGACCTGCATTTCAAAAGGCTTGAGCTGGAACGGGGTCGAACCGGCTTCGACGCGTTCGTGCCCATTGATCGTCGTCATGGTTGTGCCAAAGAAGAGCCCGCTCATGAGACGGCCCTCGGCGGGCTCGCCCCCGATCTCGCGGAGGCGTGCGACCGGCGTTCCGTCCTCATCGATCCAAAGCGCCTGCACGATGACGTTGGGCGCGTCGACGGAGAGGAACGATACTGCGCGCGGGGTAACGGGCCCTTTGTTCCCGGCCGAAAGCCAGGTGGCGACGAGCGGCGTGTGGACCTCCCAACCGAAACGCGTTGCCGCGACACGGTCCGATCCCGCGCCGGGCGCCGTGCTGGTCAGGCTGTAGCGGAACTCCACCCGTCCTTCCTGGCTGGCCTTGAAGTTCGTCATCCAGTAGTTGTTCATGGCGTAGGAGAAGACCCAGGCGTTGGTGATGTCCAGCTTCTTCTGCCACTTGCCGGTGTTGATGTCGCCGAACTGGACGAGCGGCGCTTCGACCGGCGACCAAATGACCCGGGCCTCGGGGCCGCTGAACGCGACCCAGTGCTGGGCCGTCTGCCAATCGAGGGTCGTGCCCGGGAGCTGCTCCAAGCCGGGGGCCATGTCGGCGCCGGCGATCTCCATGCGGACGTCAAGAGGGGTAGTCCCCTGCGGGGACGGCGCCCTTTTCGCGCCCACGTCGAACGGGAAGGCGAAATAGACGGCCTCGGGATCGAAGGTTTCGATCTTGTCCAGGTCGTTGATCAGGTCGATACGCTTGATATCGTTGTAGAGCACGACGCGCTGCCGGAGCGAGGCGCACATCTTGGGCGCGCTCCGGACAACGAGGCTGATCGCGAGCGGCCCTCGCTCGACGGCCTCGACCGCGGCCGACTCGGCCGTCCACCGATGGAACACGGCCCGCTTGGTCATGTTGTCGACGGCGTCGCGGCCGCCCTCGGGCTGCTCGTAGATATAAGCATTGAGAGGCCAGGGGCTCGACCGGTCCGTGAGCTCACGGCCGAGCTCCTTGTCGAAGAGGCTGGCGATGCCGCCGGTCTTGGGATCGATCGCGATCCGATAGAATCTGTTTTCGATCGGGCCGGCCGGCCCCGCCCCGGAGACGGCCGCGGCCTCCGTGGCCGGCGCGCCGACGGAGGCCTCGACGGCGAAGACCGCATAGCCCAATGCCGGGATGTCCTTGGCCAGGACGACGATCGCATCGTCGCCCCGCATCTCGAACTTGGCGTCTGCGCCCGTCCGGCGGTCGATCACGCGAAGCCGCCCCTTGGCGTCCCGCAGGGCACCGGCGGGCAGGGTCACCCGGACGACGTCGGTCCTCGTCCACGACAGCGGATTGAAGACGGCGAACTCGTGGTCCCCGCCGCTCACGACGAGCTTGGCCAGAGCCTCGGAGCCGCGGCGCAGCAGCGTCCGCGACGTTTCCCGGGCCTCGTAGGCGAATCGCGACTTCTCCGCCCACTGGCCGCGGGCCATCTCCGACCAGGGCTCGCTGATGGAGTTCCAGGCGCCCCAGGTGTGCTCGTCATAGAGCATCGAAACGGAGTAGCCGTCCCGGATCTCGTCGCGCGGGAAGACGAAGGCCTTGGCCGGGTCGAGCGTGGCGGCCAGGGCCGCCGCCTTCTCCGCGGTCAGGATCTCGTTGTGAGCGACGCGGTTGATCCCGGTCTCGAAGGCCGTCGAGCCGACGCCGTCGGTCCAGTAGTCCGGCCAGCCGAGCCGGTGGACGGGCAGCGTCGCCCCGTAGCGCTTCTCCATCTGTTCGAAGAACTCGTGAAGCGTCGCCAGCCGCATCTTCGGCGAGACGAAGCGCTCGTTCCATTCCTTGACCCGGTCGGAGAGCTGCCGCCCGGGCGGACAATTGTCGGTCGTCCAGGCCCCGACGTTGAAAGCGATGATGTCCTCCGGGTAATCGCCGCGGGCCTCGAGCTTGGCCAGGTATTCGCCGACCTTCGGCGCACTGCGGTCGATGGCCTCGTGGAGGAGCAGCTCGTAGTTGCCGAACAGGTAGTGCTCGCCGTTCCAGTGCAGGATACGGCTGCCGTCGGGCGATTCCCACCAGAAGGCGTTGGGCCGGCGCAGCGGGGCCCGGGAGCGGGTCTCGTTGATGCCGCTCGAGAAATAGCGCACGCCGGCCTGCCGGAAGATCTGCGGCAGGGACCAGGCGAAGCCGTTGACGTCGTCGTTCATGGCCGCGCGCAGCTCGAAGCCGTAGCGGCGCGCCAGGCCGCGGGCGACGTCGACCGACCGGGCGATCTCCTCATGGGCGAAGCCGTCCGAGACGTTGAGATAGATGGCCGAGAGCTCGATCCGGCCGGCCTTGATGAGATCGACCAAGGCCTGGACGTCGGCCGCGGGCCGGGTCTTGACGAAATTCTCGAACGACCAGGCGACCTCGATGTTCCAGCGGAACTTGGCGTCGTCAGGGTAGCCGTCGGTCTCATGGCAATACTCGATGACCGAGTCGAGATACTCGACGTGATTGCGGGTCACCCGCGACTGGAGCTCGGTATAGCCGATGTCTGTGTGGGAATGATGGAAGAGGTAAACGGTCCAGGGCCGGGCGGGTTCGAGCCAGAGCTGCCACGCCTCGATGACGGGCTTCCCGCCCGAAACGCCGCTGACCTGGAAGCTCACGGCCGTCGGCGTCTTGACCTCGGGGATGCGGATCTCGAAGGCGTTCCGCCCCGGTCGCAGGGGCAACATCGCGGGCGCGGCCTCGACGGGCCGCCCGTCGAAAGTGACCTTGACCGCGGCCTGGGCGGCCCCGGGTCCCGGCCATTCGAGGGCCAGATCAACGATCCGCTTGAGGCCGCCTCCCTCCTTGAGGAGAAGGACGGTCGGGACGACCTCAAGCTTGAGCTTAGCCGCGGCCGACGCGGCCGGGGCTTGGGCCGGCGGCACCTCGGACCGGGCCGCAGCCCAGCCCGGGCCAGCCGCGAACGCCGCGGCGATCGTCAACGCGGCCGCGATCAGGCTTCTCATCGTCAGGGAAACGGTCCGTGTTCTCATGTGTCGTTCTCCTTCCCCAAGCGCCGGTTTCGATCGGGAATGGCCCGGCCAGGGCTAATCTAGCATGCCCGGGGAGGCGGGTAAAGCGAGGTGCGGCGGGCGGCCGGGGGTTTGACCCTCCCAGCACGATATGCCATCATAGACATTCGAGGTCGCTCATGATCGCCCCCCGGAAGGTCGCTTCGCTCCTGACGGCCGCGTCCCTCGTCGCGGTCTTGGCCGTCTCCGCCTGCGCGGCGCCGGCCTCGGGCCCGCGTCCGTCGACACCCCAGCGCAAGCTGAAGCCCACGGACGAGAAGAACCCCCAGTACCAGTACGAGAAGGGCGTCATCGCCCTGCGCTATGGGCTGCCGGACGAGGCCATCCGCTATGCCCGGCTGGCTGTCTCGCTCGACCCCCAACACTTCGACAGTTGGAGCCTCCTCGGCTCGGCTTACTGCAGCAAGGCCGACTACGGCCTGGCCATGGAAGCCTACGAAAAGGCCCTGGCCATCAAGCCCAACTCGGCCGACGTCCTGAGGGACGTGGGGCTGGTCTATATCGAGCTCAAGCAGCCAGACAAGGCCGAAGCGGCCTTGAGGAAGGCTTACGAGATCAAGGACGCCTTCGAGACGGCCTACTATCTCGGCAAGCTCTGCTACGGCGCGGGGCGGTACGACGAGGCTCTGAGCTACGCCGTCAACTCCATCCAGAAGAACGGCCAGAACGCGGGGGCCTACAACCTCAAGGGCGTCATCCTCAACCAGCTCGGCCGCTACGCCGAGGCGGCCGGGAGCTTCCAGGCTGGTCTCATCCTGACGCCGGCCGACGTCAACCTTCAGGTCAATCTCGGCATCGCCCTGCTCAACAGCGGCGATCCGAGCAAGGCCCGGGCCGTCTTCGAAGCCGTTCTGCCCAAGATCCAGTCCGAGGACCTGAAGAAGCAGGTCGAGGATTACATCAAGGCCATCAAGGACGCCGGGAAGTAGTCCCGGCGAAGCGCCGCTCCATCCCCCGCAGGAAGGCCACGCCCCGTTCCACGAAGGCGCGGCCGTCCGGGCAAAGGTCTTGGAATATGCCGCGCTCGAAGCCGAAATCCCCCAGCCCGGTGTTATAGCCCTCGAGGCCGATCGAGCCGTCGAAGCCGATCTCGGCCAGCGTCCGGAAGACGGTCTCCCAAGGGATGAGCCCGCCCCCGGGGACGCCGCGGTCGTTCTCGCACGCGTGGACGAGGGCCAGCCGCGGCCCGAGGGCGCGCAGTCCGGCGGCGTAGTCGCGGACCTCGGTGACGGCGTGATAGGTGTCGAACGTGGCCCGGAGTCCGGGGTGGCCGGCCAGCTCGAATAACCGCACGAGCTGGGCCGGGGTGTTGATGAGGTGGGTCCGGAACCGGCTCATCGGTTCGAGGATGATCGTGACACGTCGCGACTCGGCGTACTCGGCCAGCGCACGGACGCCTTCCGCGGCCCGGGCCAGCTCGTCGGCGGGCGGGCGGCGGCGCTTGACGACGCCCGGGTGGCCGTAGAGACAGCCGGCGTAGGCCCACGCGCCCAGCTCGGCCGTGACGTCGATCTGCCGCTTGTGCCAGGCCAGGCCGCGGGCCCGGTCGCCGGGGTCGTCGGAGGCGAGGTCGGCGTCGAGAGGCCAGAAGCCGCCCGGGCCGACGATGAGGTCGAGCCCGAGCGCGGCGGCCCGCCGCCCGGTCAGGCCCGGGTCGAAGGCGACGTCGTCGCCGACCGCGAGCTCGAACATGTCCAAGCCGATCTCGCGGGCCTGGTCGAGAAGAGGCAAGGAGGCATCGGACCAGCCGCGGGTGAAGAGATAACAGTGGGCGCCGTATTTCACGGCGCCAAGATACCGCAGCGGCCCGGGCAGTTCAAGGCCGCCGCGGACCGTGCTATGATATGGGCATGAACTGGGTCACCGTCCACAGGACCAACGGCATCACGGAGGCGGAGATCCTCAAGAACATGCTCGAGTCCTTCGGCATCCCGGCCCGGGTCAGCTGCGAAGCGGTCGGCAAAGCCCTCGGCTTGACGGTCGATGGCATGGGCGCCGCATCGCTGCTCGTTCCCGCCGACCGGGCCGCGGAAGCCCAGGACATCCTGGCCGAGCATTTCACCGTCGAGGCCTAGGGGACCGCCACGGAAAGCCGTCGAAACGGGGGGCCGCCCCCGGCTGTCGAGGTCTGTCCGGAACGTTTCGGCCCGGCCGCGCGTCGTATGAGGTGAAGACGGACGACGACATGACCTTCTTCGACGAGCTTTACGACATGTGGACGCCGCACGTCTATCGATTCGCCCGCGCCTTGTCTCGGGACGCCGGGGACGCGGAGGACCTCTTTCAAGAGACGTGGCTGCGGGCCTTCCGGGCCTGTTCGACGGGATCCGAGCCTCGCCCGGGCGAGGCCAGGGCCTGGCTCTTCGCCATCGCCGCCAATGCCCACAAGGACCTGCTCCGGAAGCGAAGGGTCCGGCGGATTTTCCTGCTGGAGAGGGCGAAATCGATGGTCGAGCGGACGGCCGACGCCGATTTGGGCCGGGACCTCCCGGGACCGGTCCGGGACGATGGCACGGCCGGGTCCGATCTCCGGCTCTGCCTGCAGAATGCCCTGGCCCGGCTGCCGGGCAAGGAGCGCCGGGTCTTCGTGCTCAAGGATATCGAGGGCCTCAAGCACGAGGAGATCGCCCGGATCCTCGGCCTGCCCGAAACGACCGTGCGGACGCTCCTTCATCGGGCGGTCAAGCGGCTGCGCCGGGAGATGGCCGCGTTCCGGCCGGCCAAGGAACCGGGTCCGGCCTTCGGGGAGGAACGGATATGACGACCAAGCTGAGCTGCCGCGACGTCGAGCGCCTGGTCCTCGAGGACGAGGGCCATGAGCTCAGGGCGGCCCTGGGGCCGCTCGTCGAAGACCATCTGCGCGGCTGCGGAAGATGCCGGGCCTTCGCGGCCGACCGGTCCGCGATCCGGGAGGAGATCGGCGCGATCCTCTGGCCGGCGCCGCCGGACAAGCTGGTCCGGGAGACCCGGAGGATGGCCTTCGAAGAGAAGCCGGAACGCTGGGCGGACGGTCTGCCGGCGTGGGTCCTGGTCGCGATGGCCGTGATGACCATCGTCACCGGGCTCTGGCTGGCCGTCTCGCTGGCGGACGTCACGCCCGAGATGACCCTGGCCGACGTGCCCGTCGAGGCCGTGGCGGCCGTGTTCGTCGTCATTCAGAACGCGCTCGTGCTCTTCTTTGCGCCGGTCCTCCTGCGGGCGGTCCGGTCGCGGCGAAGCGCATCCGAAAGCGCTCCATGATCAGGAGGACCTCATGACCAACACGAACAACGGAAGATCGATCGCCTTGGTGATCATCATCATCATCCTGGCCCTGTTCGCTTTCCGGGCCGTGTTCTTCCTTTTGCCGTTCGGCGTCTTCCCCGGACTTCACCGCATGGCCGGCGAGATCGCGCCTTCCATCAACGGCTGGTTCCATGGGTTCGGCTGGATCGGACGGCTGGCCGTCTTCTTCCTGCCGGCCCTGCTCATCATTCTCTGGGGAGCGGTCCTCGTCTGGGTCTATCGGGACGCCCAGAAGAGGGGCATGAACGGCATCCTGTGGCTGCTTCTCGTCCTCATCGGCAACGTCATCGGGCTGCTCATCTACGCCATCGTCCGCTCGGAGACGCCCGTCCGGCAGCCGCAGGGGCCGGCGGACCAGCCGGCCGGCTGTCCCCCGGTGACGTGCTCGGTCTGCGGCAAGCCGGTCGGCGCGGGATATGCGTTCTGCCCCTATTGCGGCAAGAACCTGAAGAAGACCTGCCCGGCCTGCGGCAAGCCCGCCGACGACGGCTGGAAGGTTTGTCCGGTGTGCGGGGCGAACCTCGATCCCTCCGGCAGCCACAACGCTTAGAACCAGAAGACGCTAGGCGAGCTTGAGGCCCTTGCGGTGGGCCCGGAATTCGTAGACGCCGATGACCCGCCGGGCCATGGCTTCGGCCGAGTATTTCTCGAGGACGGCTTCGCGGCCTTTGGCGGCCAACCGGGTGGCCAGGTTCCGGTCGAAACAGACCTTGAGGATCGCGTCGGCCAGGGCCTTGGCGTTCCGCGGCGGAACAAGGAGACCGCTCTCCCGGTGCAGGATGAGGTCCCGGGCCGCACCGACGTCCGCGGCGGCGACCGGCAGGCCGCTGGCCATGGCCTCGATGAGGCGGCCGCTGAGGCCGTCGAGATGGGAGAAGACGACGAACATGTCGAGCGAGGCCAATACGGCCGGGGTCTTGTCGCCGAACCCCAGATAATATCGGACGCCGTCCAGGGCCGGGAGTCCGGCCTCCTGCTCCGAGTCGAGGCGGAGGGTCCCTTCGCCGAGGACGACGATCTTGACCTTCGGCGTCTGGGCGCCCACGATCGCCGACGCTTCGAGGAGCGCCTGCTGGCCGCGCTCGTCCTCGAGCGGCAGGACCGCGCCGACCAGGAAGTCCTCGGGCCCGAGCCCAAGCTCGCGGCGGACGAGGTCGTCGCGCGGCTGGGCGGTGAACACGGAGAAATCCCGGCCCTGGGGGATGACCTCGACCGAGGCATCCGGGACGCCGCCCCGGACGAGAATGGACTTCACGGCGGCCGTCTCGGCGATGAAGGCGTCGATCGAGGCGAAGGGCAGCCGCCCCTCGAGCGGCGACGCGTCAGCCCCCCGGGATAGGATGCGCAGGGGGACCTGGACGATCGCGGCGGCCGCCAGCCCGAGCGAGGCCCCGAAGGTCTCGTGGACGTGGATGAGCCGGCATCTGTGGGCCCGCATCTCTCTGACCAGGCTCTTGCGAACGAGCCAGGCCATGCGGCCGCGCATCCGGAGAGGCAGCACCGGCAGGCCTTCTTCGGAGGCCCGGCGGAAGATCTCGCTCCCCGGTTCGACGACGAGCTGCGTCGCCAGGCCGCGCTTGCGGAGCTCGCGGGCGACGTAGAGGATCTGGTTCTGGCTCGGGCGCCAGTCCCGGTCCGCGTCGAGGAGGAAAAGGCTCACCGCGTTATCTTAGCACATTCATAAAAACGCCCACAATTTCTTCCCTTTCTCTTAATAGGGCGTTTTTACCCTCCGGGCGAACCGATCCGGCCCTATCTGCTTCGTTCTCGGGGTTCGCAATACTGAAGAGTACAGCTTCACCCCTCGGGCCTCGCATCTGGGGCCGCCTCGATTCATGAATGGGTCAAGCCATAAAAAGAGGGACGGTCCCCTGCGGGACGGTCCCCCGTGATCGTCACTTGATGTAGTCGCCGAGCGAGACGTTGCGCTGCTCCAGGGTCGTGCCGGTCACCTTGGCGATGTTGGCGACGGCGATGTTGTAGCCGACGAGGGACTGGAGCTCGGCCGACCGGGCGCTGGCCAGCGCGTCCTGGTAGGTCAGGACGAAGTAGTTCGTCGACAGGCCGACGCTGAGCTTCTTCATCTCGGCTTCGAGCTGCTTCTCGGCCAGCTCGCGGGCGACGCGGTAGGCGTCGACGCTTTTCGCCGCCGTTTCCAGGGACCGGACGGCGTCGCTGACCTCGAGGAAGATCGACTGCTCCTGGGTCTTGAGCTGGGCCTGGGCCTGCTCGAGGTCGAGCTTGGCGTAAGCATAGCCGGCCTTGCTGAAGACATCGCCGAACGGAATGGTCAGGGTCAAGCCGGCCGTCCAGTTGTTATAGAGGAACTTGAACGCGTCGCGGAAGGCCTCGCCGGCGCTGCCCGCCGGGCCCGGGGTGGGGGGGCCGAACGGGTCGTTCGGGTCGTAGATGTACTGCTGGCCCGAGATGCCGGGGCTGGCCTTGATCAGCTGAAGATCGAGCTGGGGTAGGCGCTGGTTCTTGGCATATTTGAAACTGACCATTTTGCTCTCGATCTGGGATCTCGACGTGTCCAGATCGGGCCGGCGGGCCAGGGCCTGGGTATAGGCCTCGTCGAGCGTGATCGCGAACGGCTTGAACACGGGCTTGTCGACGGGCACGAGGTCCTGGCGCGCCCCGGCGGGATCGGCCCCGAGGTTGATGAGCGTCCGGAGCTGGTCCTGATTCCGCTTGGCCAAGGCTTCGGCCTGGAGGATGTCGGCCTCGCGCCGGGCCACCGTGGCCTCGACGCTGAGGACCTCGATCGGGGCCTTGGTCCCGACCTCGACCTCCCGCTTGGTCTTGGCCAGGAGGTCCCGGCCGCTTTCGAGCGACTGGCGGAGCGTCTTCAGATTCTCGATACTGTAGACCAGGTCCCAGTAGGCCTGTTCCACGGAGTAGATCGTGCTGATGAGCACGGTCTTGAACTGGCTACGGGAGGCGGCGAAGGTGTTCTGGGCGATGATGATCTGCCGGCGGCTGATGGAATAGCCGAAGTTCTTGAGCAGCGGCTGGGTCAGGACGAAGTTCAGACGGCCGGCGTACGAGGGGTTGTAGCTCTGGAAGAGCTGGTTGTTGCGCGAATAATCGTAGCTCAAAGCCGCCTGAAGGCTGCCGCCGAAGGGGATCTTCTGGGTGATGGTGGCCGAGGAGCTCGTGGCCTTATTGATATAGGTGCCCGCGCTTTGCAGGGACCACGTCGAGAGCTGCTCGTAGCGATTGCCGCTTAGGTCCATGGCCAGGGTCGGCATGTACATCTGCTTGGCCAGCGAGACGTTCTCCGCGGCCAGGCCGGGGCTGATGACCTCGGCGGCCACGTTGAGGTTGTTCTTGAGGGCCCGGACGATCGAGTCCTCGAGGGTCAGGTTCAGGCCCTGGGGCTGAGCCTGGGGCTGGGGGGCCTGGCTGAAGGCGGGCCCGCCAAGCAGGGCCAGGGCGAGAAGAGCAACGGATGTCCGTCTGATGGTCATAGCGTCCTCCGAACAGTAGAATACCGGTGTCTATTATATTACGCAGGGCAACAAAAAACGTTCCTCGGCGTAACGCGGAGGCCGCTTTATACGTATATAAATTAGGCCCTGGTGGAATTTTAGCACCCCGGGGTCGTTTTTTGGTGCCGATTTGAGCTATGATAGGCCGATCCATGGAGGCTCGTCGATGAAGATCATCCGGCTACTCGCCATCCTCGCGGCAACCCTTGTTTGTCTGTCCTTTGCCGCCGCCCAGACCCAGGAATCCCAGAGCATGAAGCTCCTCGAGCTCAAGAGCGCCCAGCTGGCCTACGCCCAGAGCGAGGCGGACTATCTTCGCTATGTCGAGCTCAAGAAAGACGGCCTGACGTCGGAGTCGGACTACAAGCAGCGGGAGACCGCCTATCTCCAGGCCAAGGTCAAGTTCCAGCAGGCCCTGATCAACTTCATGGGCAGCGAGGCCCGCATCTCGGTGGCCAGCGCCGTCAAGTTCCAGGACCGCAGCGGCAAGAAGTTCGTCCGGGTCTCGCTCCGCTACACGTCCAAGGAGCTGAAAGAGCTGGCCAACCTCAAGATCAACGCCGAGGACATCTTTCCTCTCGACTTCATGAAGGAGATCAAGGATGTCTACGTCTCGCTCCAGTCCGAGGGCAAGATCATCTCCGACCCCTACGAGCGGGTCGTCGCTTCGCTGCCCATCGAGTCTGAGCGCGAGGTCACCTTCCAGCTGCTCAAGGACGTCGAGAACCTGGAGGTCAACGTCTCCTACTCGGGCAAGGACGAGAAGACCTCGGTCTTCCTCCAGAAGGGCATCAGCGCCAACATGGTCACGGTCAATTCGGCCCAGTTCTCCCAGGAGGCCGACCTCGAGAGCACGGCCACCTACGACCTGTCGCTCGAGAAGTTCAGCGGCGAGGCCAACGTCTTCAAGCTCGAGGCGATCGACCTGCCGACGCAGATCACCTACGAGTTCAGCGACCCGACGACAAGCGCCCGGCTGTCACAGATCAAGTTCAGCGAGGGCATCACCAGCCTCAAGCTCCAGCTCAAGCTCTTCCTGCCCAAGAACCCGGACGAGCGGGTCATCCTCGATAAGCCGATGGAGTTCTTCGTCCTGGCCCTCGACAACGAGCAGACGGACAAGCTCCGCGCGCTCGAGGCCACGCCGGCCGCGGCCTCCGGGCTCAAGTCGGACGCCATCGACAGCCTCAAGGCCGGCTACGTCAAGCTCGAGCTCATCCCCCGCGGCGTGCCCAAGGTCGAGGTCCAGGCCGTCAACCTCTACCACGAGATCAAGGTCGGCGACACGATCAGCATGGACGTGACCATCCGCAACACCGGCACGCGCAAGCTCAACAACGTCCGCGTCTTCTGCGACCTGCCGCTCAACTGGCGGGTCGAGATCACGCCCGACCTCCTGCCGACCCTGGAGCAGAACAAGGACGAGGTGGTCAAGATCAAGTTCCTGCCGCCCGACGGCGTCTCCGTCGGCGATTACGAGCCGAAGATCCGGACGGACGCCCTGGCCGACAACCGCCGGGTCGAGTCCGAGGACAAGATCGTCCGCATCCACATCTCGTCCAAGGCCAACGTCATCGGCATCGGAGCTTTGGTGCTGCTCCTGGTCGGGCTGCTCGTCGGCATCGTCGTTTTCGGCATCAAGCTGACCCGGCGATAATTATTCGGTGGCGCACAACAAAAAGCGCTCGACGCGAGTATAGATTGGCGAGGGCCGGACGCTGAAGCGGTCCGCTCCGTGTGTCACCGGATTGGGGAGGCGCGATGCTAAGAACGGTCGTCCGCAAAGAGATCCTGGACCAGATCCTGAGCCCGAAGTTCCTGATCGTCTCGCTCCTCTGTTTGGTCCTCATCCCGTCGAGCCTGGTCCTGAACTACGCCGGCTACAAGAACGCCTACCGGGAGTACGACGCCTCGCAGAGGGAGACCAAGGCCACGACCACGGTCTTCCGGCAGCCCAGCGTCCTGAGCACGTTCGGCATCGGCCTCGAGTCGGTCCTGCCGAAAAGCGTCACGTTCTCGAAATATCAGACCGACCCCAAGGGCTCCCAGGCCCAGAACGAGGTCCTGAGCAACATTAACGGCAAGCTCGATTTCGTGGTCATCGTCAGCTTCCTCCTGGGGCTGTTCGCGATCCTCTACGCCGGCTCGCTCGTGAGCGGGGAAAAGGAGACCGGGACACTCAAGCTCGTCCTGTCGAACCCGGCCACGCGGAGCTCGGTCATCACCGGCAAGTTCCTGGGCGGCTTCAGCGTGTTGCTCATTCCTTTCGCCGTCAGCACGGTCCTCGGCCTGCTCATCCTGCTCCTTGAGGGCTTCCCGCTCTTCGAGACCGGGAACCTGGCCCGGCTGGCCGCCCTGGGGGTTCTCTCGATACTCTATCTCGCGGCCCTGTTCTCGCTCGGCCTGCTCATTTCCACCCGGACCCACCGGACCAGCCTGGCTTTGCTGGCCAGCTTCTTCGTCTGGATCTTCCTGACCTTCGTCATCCCGAAGATGAGCGAACCGGTGGCCGGCCTCATCCGTCATGTGCCAAGCGAGGAGGCTACCAAAGCCAACCGGACCCAGCTCCGAAACCAGATCGAGAAGGAGAAGGGCAAGGCCCTGGCTCCGCTCATGGAGAAGTACCTCAACGCCCAAGGGCAGGGCAAATGGGACTGGGACGCCTACACCAAGGAGCGGGGCCCCGTCGCCAAGTCCTTTGAGGACCGGCTGGCCCAGGACCTCCAGAATTTCGACGCCGATTACGACCGCCTGAAGGCCGTCCGGCGGGCCCTCAGCCTCAACCTGGCCCGCCTTTCGCCGGCTTCCGCCTTTACCCAGTCGGCCCTGGCCTTTTGCCGCACCGGGGTCCCCGACCTCGAGAACTTCAACCACAGCCTCCAGACTCATTACCTCGCGCTCGACCAGGTCCTGTTCAGGTTCCAGTTCAGCGATATTTTCGAGTCCCCCGACGGGACGTCTCGGCGGCAGATGGGCGGGGACACGCGCCCGGGCGGCAAGGTCGACTATCCGGCCTTCCGCTACCAGTTCCCGTCCTTCGACGCCATACTGAGGAGCACAGCCCCGGATATCGTCCTGCTCGTTCTCTTCAACCTGGTCTTCTTCGCCGCGGCCTATTATTCGTTTATCCGCTATGATGTGCGTTAATATGTACATTCATGCATATAACGAGTGCCAAGGGGAGATCCCCAGGCACCGTTAACAAGGAGGCGACATGGCTGATCAACAATCCATTCTGAAGACGGTCGATCTGTCGAAGCGCTACGAGGACGGCGTCCTGGCCCTGGACCACCTGAACCTGGAGGTCCGGCCCGGCGAGATCTACTGCCTGCTCGGGGCCAACGGGGCGGGCAAGACGACGACGATCAACCTCTTCCTGGGCTTCATCCCGCCGACCTCGGGCACCTGCCTCATCAACGGGGTTGATATCACCAAGGACCCCTTGGAGGCCAAGAAGTACGTCTCGTTCGTGTCCGAGAACGTCATGCTCTACGGCAACTTCACGGCCCGCCAGAACCTCGACTTCTTCGCCAAGCTCGGCGGCAAGACGGCCCTGACCAAGGCCGACTACTACCAGGTCATGCGGCGGGTCTCGCTCCAGGAGAAGGCCTTCGACCAGCGGGTCAAGAACTTCTCCAAGGGCATGCGCCAGAAGCTGGGCATCGCCATCGCCATCGTCAAGGACGCCCCGGCGGTCCTGCTCGACGAGCCGACCTCGGGCCTCGACCCCAAGGCCGCGGCCGAGTTCATCGAGATCATGACCGAGCTGCGGAAGGAAGGCAAGGCCGTCCTGATGTCGACCCACGACATCTTCCGGGCTAAAGAGATCGGCGACCGGGTCGGCATCATGCGCGAGGGCCTCATGGTCATGGAGCGGACCCGGGCCGAGCTCCAGAACGAGGACCTGAACCGCATCTACATCGACTACATGGAATCCGAGGCCGTCCCCACGGCCGCGGCCTGACGCCCGGCGCGCGTCCCGCATCGGAGCACATCCATGTGGAAGACGATCGTCCGCAAAGAGCTGCTCGAGACGATCTTCAGCTACCGTTTCCCGCTCTTCGCCGTCATCTGCCTCCTTCTCGTCCCGCTCGGGCTGGCGGTCAACCAGGCCGCCTACGCCAAGCGGGTCCACGATTACAGCGACCAGGTGCGCCTCGCCGACGAGGCCGCCGCGGCCATCAAGATCCAGGACATCATGGCCGGCACGGTCGCCATCAGGGGGTTCCGCCGCCCCGCGCCCCTTTCGGTCTTCACCCAGGGCTTCGAGAGCGCCCTGCCGCGCTATTACGAGTTCACCCAGGACGGCTTCAAGCCGGGCGAGTCGGCCAGCGACGACGAATCGATCCTGTCGGTCCAGGGCAAGGTCGATTTCGTCTTTCTCGTCCAGATGGTCATC
>Ga0326726_10000072_pt1 | contig 94015 bp, 89 predicted proteins | sample MHFenrmetagenome_2_FD_207603 | JGI IMG/M metagenome (GOLD analysis project Ga0326726, IMG submission 207603) | Lab enriched peat soil microbial communities from Michigan Hollow, Ithaca, NY, United States - MHF15MN | ecosystem: Environmental > Terrestrial > Soil > Wetlands > Peat | place: USA... | reverse complement strand
TTCCGATGTATTACTCACCCGTTCGCCACTCGCCACCAGGGTTGCCCCCGTGCTGCCGTTCGACTTGCATGTGTAAGGCATGCCGCCAGCGTTCAATCTGAGCCAGGATCAAACTCTTCAGTTCGATCTCTGCAAGTTTGCTCGATTCGGAATTGAAGTGAACTTCACTTCTTCATCCGTGAGCGTTTGTGGACTTCGGCCTTGCGGCCTAATGTCCTTGGCACTCGCCTTCAAACGCCCACGCTTATCGGCTGTTGCTTGTTAAAGAGCACTCGCCTCGCGGCGCCGCCGACCACTGTCGGCAAAGAAGGCGGAGTATGACACGAACGCACACTCTCGTCAACAAAGGCGCGACTGCGTTGGCCTAGGCTGCGGTGTCTACTGGGGCGCCCTCCTCCAATGATCACGGGGCTTCCACCCCCGCATCACGGATCGGCTCCCGAGGATCGCGGGCACCCAGCCAAGCCTGCAACGGCTCGTCGCTCAACAGTGCCTGCGCCAGCCGCGGTGCCAGGCGCCTGACCTCCGCACGCAAGACGCGTTGCTTGACCGAGGCGATTTGCGAGGGGTGCATCGAGAAGCTACGCAGTCCCATCGCTAGCAGGAGCTCCGTGAACGCCGTGTCTCCCGCCATTTCACCGCACACACTGACGTGCTTACCCGATTGGTTGGCTATGTCGATTGTGCGAGCAATCAGTTGAAGGACGGCCGGATGCCACGGGTCGTAGAGCCGCGCCACTGTTTCGTCAGCGCGATCGATGGCCAACGTGTATTGAATGAGGTCGTTGGTTCCGATCGAGACAAAGTCCAGTTCACGCAGGATGCTGGGCATGATCAAAACAGCAGCCGGCACTTCGATCATGGCGCCCAACTCGACGTCGTTGAAGGCTTGACCCGTATCGCCCAATTGCTGTCTGGCCCTTGCCAGTGCTTCCCTCGCCAGCTTGATTTCCGACAGCTGCGCGACCATTGGCAACAACAGCCGCACTTTGCCGAAGGCGCTGGCCCGCAAGATCGCGCGCAATTGCTGCCGAAACATCGCGGGTTCGGCCAGGCTCCACCGAATCGCGCGCAGGCCCAGCGCCGGGTTCAGCGCGTGCTCATGCCTGAGCTCTTGCACCGTCAGTCGATCGAGCGGTTTGTCGGCGCCGATGTCCACCGTGCGGATGGTGACCGGCAGGCCTCGCATGGCTTCGACCACGCCGCGGTACGCTTCGAACTGTTCGTCCTCGCTCGGCAGTTCACCGCCCCGATTCATGAACAGGAACTCGCTGCGAAACAACCCAATGCCCACCGCACCCGAGTCGAGCGCAACTGGCGCGTCTCGCGGCAGCTCGATGTTGGCCAACAATTCGACCGCTTCACCGTCCAGCGTGACCGACGGCATGTGCCGCAGGCGATGCAGCCGCGCGCGCTCGAGTTCGCTCTGGCGCTGTCGAAAGCGGTATTCCTCCAGCACGATCGGCGAAGGGTCGACCACCACCACGCCGGCGTCGCCGTCGATGACGACCCAATCGTCCTGACGAATCAGGCGGCTTGCCTCGCGCGCACCCACCACCGCGGGAATGTCCATGCTGCGCGCCACGATCGCGGTGTGGGAGGTCTTGCCGCCCACGTCGGTCACGAAACCGGAAAACACGCTGCCCTTGAACTGGAGCATGTCGGCCGGGGCAATGTCGTTGGCGACCAGCACCAGTGGATCCTCATCGCCCCGGGCGCCATCTGCAATAGAGGAGGGCAACAGGGGCCCTGCCTTCGACATCGCCCGCAAGACGCGTTCGACAACCTGCTCCAAGTCAGCCTTGCGCTCTCTTAGGTAGTCGTCTTCCATTTCGTCGAACTGCCGCGCAACCACTTCGAGCTGCGCAGAAAGCGCCCATTCGGCGTTGTAGTGGCGCACCTGTATCCAATGCTTCGTGGCCCCGGCAAGCGCATCGTCATGCAGCAGCATCAGATGCACATCGAGCAATGCCGGCAACTCTGCGGGCGCCTCGGCCGGCAACTCACTCTTCAGGGTCGTCAGCTCCGCAGCCACCACGTCGCGGGCTTGGCGCAAGCGGTCCACCTCAGAGTCGACTCGCGACTCGTCGATGTAGTAGTGCGCGACATCGACCCGGCTGGACGCGACCAGCACGGCCCGCCCGATGGCCACGCCGCGCGACACGGGCTGACCGAAAACCTGGATGCTCACCCCACCACTCCAGTCGCGTCACGGCGCTCAGCTGGCACAGCGGCAATCACTGCCCTTCTCCGAATCTCTCGTTGACCAGAGCGGCGATGGCTTGAGCCGCCTGCGCCTCGTCCGGGCCCTCGACTTCGACCTCAACATCGGTGCCCTGGCCTGCGGCCAGCATCATCACGCCCATGATGCTTTTTGCATTCACGCGCCGGCCGTTGCGGCTCAGGTGCACGTCACTGGCAAAACTGCTGGCCAGCTTGGTGAGCTTGGCCGACGCCCGCGCATGCAAACCCAGCTTGTTATTGATCGTGAGTACTGTCTTGATCATGTTCACCGGATCTCGAAGTCTGAGTCTGCGGTCGGCTGGGCGCGAGTTGCATGACGCCCTGCACGGCGCCCGCCACCGCGCGCTCGGCCACCGCGGCCAGCGGGTTCCTGCGATGGGCCACGGCACGCCACAGCATCGGCACATTCACGCCCACCACCACACGCACTTGCACACCGTCGGCCAGCCGCATGGCTGCGTTGCAGGGCGTGGCGCCAAAGACGTCGGTCAACACGAGCACTTCGGGATCGGCAACGGCCGTGAGGGCCTCTCTCGCGGCCCGTTCGACTTGCTCTGGCAACGCATCGCTGGCAACGTCGATCGCCTCGATGCCATGCTCGTTGGGAAACACGTGCCCCACCAACGTCTTCAGCGATGACGCCAAAGGTGCGTGCGCGATGATCAACAGGCCAGCCATGGTCGGACCGATTATCCGCGGGCAGCGACCCAGCGCTTGCGCTCGGCAATCCATGGATGGGTCCAATACCACGTCCCTGCGGCGATCATGCCTGTCAGCAAGAGCGCCATCGCGGCTCGGTGTGCGGAGGGACGCTGCCAGCCCATTGCCATGAAAGCATCGATGGTCAGGCCAGTGCCCCACTGGCACGTGAACACGCCGAGAAAGATCATCAGATTGAAGGCCGACAGCGCACGCCCGGCCTCTGCTTTGGGAAACGCCTGCGCGACGGCCGATTGAGTCAACGTGATGACGCTGGTGCACATGCACCACAAAGCGAGCCAAAGTGCGCCTGCGGCCGGCCCGAGCACGATGATCACCAGCAGCACCACGGCGCCCAGGGGCCAGCCGCGTGCGATGAGCAGGTCCGGCCCGATGCCCCGCAACGCCAAACGCGGCATCACCAGGCCCCATGCCAGAAACGAGCAAAGCATGCTCAGGTTGATCACGAAGAGCCCGCGAGCGGCGCCCAGCGGGTCGGTCGCCACCACGTGGGTCAACCATGGGCCGGCCCATAGAGATTGCACCGCGATCAGGCCGCCGTAGGTGAAGAAAGCCAACGGGCCGCAGCGAACCAACATTGGGTGTCGCACGATGCCCGCATAGCCGCGACCAGCGAGCACGGTGGACGCGTCGTTGCCAATCCGGTCGGGCGGTGTCAGCGCAGCGACCATCATCATGGCCACGATGAGGCTGGCGGCCAGGCAGAAAAATAGGTTGCGCCAGCCCAGCAGCGGCAGCAGCACCTGAACCGGCAGCGTGGAGGCCACCATGCCCAATGAGCCCGACATCAGCATCCACGAGTTCAACCGCAATTGCAGTGCCCGGTCAAACAGGCGTACGAACGCTGCGAGGGGAGCCATCAGGCTCGCCGACACTCCCATCCCGATCAACAGGCGGGCCAATACCAGTTGACCGAAGTTGCGCGCCAACGCGAAACCCGCGCAGCCCAGTACGGCCATCACGAGATACGCCAGCAGCACCCGGCGCGCACCGTACCGATCCAGAGCCTGCCCAACCGGCAACTGCATACACGCAAAGCCCAGGAAGTACGCGCCGGCCAACAGGCCCAGATCACCCGCCCCCAACTGAAGGTCGCGCGCGAACTCCGGTGCCAACGTCGCGACGACCGCTCTCAACAAGGCCGACAGGAAGTAGTTGAAGGCAAAGGCGGCGAATACGACACCGACGTGCCGGAAGCCAGATGGGTCGTCGGCAATCACGAAGTCACCTTCAAGCCGTTGAAGAAGGTGGTCGCCGTTGCGTCGTCCGCCGCATCGCCAAGCACCGAAGCCTGATACACCCGCGCCCCGCGAGCAAACACCAGCACGTGTTCGACAACCGCGGATCCATCGGGCCGGTGCCCCTTGAGCAAGCAGCGGCCGGCGCGCGAGTTCGGCGTCATGTTCGGCACGTCGACCGGTCGGCACTCGCCGATCGTCGCTCCGAGGTTGCGCGCCGCCGCGTCACGCAACGCATCGATCGCCGCCGACACGTCACGCACGTCGCCGAGCACCATGCTGCCGACCGCAAACGTGCTGCCACCGGCACTGCAGGCATGCACGACCATCGCCAAGCGCTCCTTGAGCAGCGGCACGTCGCGTGTCAGGGCGGCCGGCCGGCAAGGAAACAAGGCCTCCAGCCCCAGTTGTGCGGGCTTGACCAGCCGCCAATCCAGCGTCGGTGCGCAAGCACACAACGACGCCGCCATCAAGAGCAAGCTGCGCGGCAATCCCATGCGTCGCATTATCCCGAGCGCACGCCGACGACCGACTCGTGATGCATGTCACGCGAGATGCATGTGGTAACGAGTCGAACCCGCAGCTACGGGATCGACCCGCCGATGGAACGCCGCGACGATTCAGCCATGGATTTGTCCGAGCTGAGTTCGCCACAGACGCCGGTCAAGCAGCAGTCCGGCGAACTCGCTTCGAGCGCCCTCTGCGGCGATGCCGCGTGGCTGCTTGCCAACCAGATCGGGTCCGAAGTGGCCAGCGCACTGACGCCCGCATTGGCGGGTGTGCACACCCTGCAAGCCACCGGCCGCATCGATCGCGCTGGACTGCATGCATTGGTCGAGCAGATCGAGCAAGCCCGCCGCGCCAGCATGATGGGCCAGCAGATCGCTCGCCTGGCGCGCGGCGGCATTCAGCAGCAGCCGGAGGGTCTCAATCTCACCGACGCGTTGCACGGCATGCTGGCGCTGCGCCAGGATGAGCTGAACGCGCGCGGCATGGCGGTGAAGCAACTGCTCAAGCCGGCCGAGGTGGTGGTCGATGCGACGCTGCTGTCGGCGCTGCTCAACGCCCTGTTCGATTGGAGCCTGCGTCACACCTGTACGCCCGTGGACATTCGGCTGGACACCAAACCCTGGCCGGCACATGCCCGGCTGATTTGCCGCTACGCACACACGCCGCAAGATCGGCTACCGATGCGCGTTGCCCCCGCTCAGTCTGATTCAGGTCACCACGGCGCCGCAGCGCTCAATTGCTTGTCGTGGCAGCTGCTGGTGCAGTTGGCTCGCACGATGCAACTGCCGCTCGAACGCGTCGACACCGCAGGCACTACCGAGCTGACGCTGGAATTCCCGCACACCGCCAAGGACAGCCTGGAAGGCGCCACCGCCATCGAATGGCACAGCGACTTCGCGATCTCGGGCGTTGCGCAGCCGCTGGCAGGGCAGCACGTCCTCGTGATCGCGCTGCGCCGCGACGTGCGCAGCCAGATCCAGCGGGCGGTCTCTCAGATGGGCATGACACTTGATTTCGTGGATTCGACCGAGGCCGCGCGCGAGTTCTGCCAACAGGGCCTGCCGCAGGCGATCGTCTACGAGTCGATGGTCTACGACAGCGCGTTCGACAGCCTGCGCAACGACATCAAGCAGCAGTGCCCCGAGTTGGCGTGGGTCGAAATCGTTGAGCAGGGCGAGGCGTTCGAGATTTCCAGCTTCGGCGGCGTCTCGATGGCGCGTGTCGGCCGCGACGCGATCGCCAGTTCATTGCCCTCGGCGCTGCTTTTCGAGTTGGCCAAGGGGCTGTAGCCGGCTCAACTGCCGAACACCTTGCGCAGAATGGCGCTGCCCGTGGCCACCGGGTCGCGGCGGATCTTGCGCTCTTCTTCGCCGATCATCAGGTACAGGCCATCCAGCGCCTTGGTGGTGACGTGCTGCTGCAAGTTGGCATCTTCGGGTTTGACCAAGCCGAACTTGCTGGCTCGCGCGGCGACCGCGTTGTACTTGTCGGCCAGCGCCACACGCTCGGTGGCCCGGGTCACGATCGGCAGAAACTTCTCGCCCAACGGCGCACGCGTCTTGCCTGCGAAATACTCGGTCACCGAAGTGTCGCTGCCGCGCACGATGCGCAGAGCGTCATCTGCCGTGATCGCTCTGGCCGCCTGCACGAGCAGCGATTTGGCTTCGGGCACCGCTTGCTCGGCGGCGCGATTCATGCCGGTCACCAGCTCGTCGACCCGTTTTCCCTGTCCGACTTTGCGCAGAAGCTTGGCGGCGTCTTCGAGATATCCGGGCAACGGGATGCGTACCCGGGGATTGGCGAGGAAGCCATCGGTCTTGCCCAGCAACGCCACCGCCGACAACGCGCCCCGCTCCAGCGCGACGCGGATGGCGCTGGCGGCATCGGATTGCGTCAATCCTGTGGCGGCCGACGCGGGTCGCGCGCTCGCCACAACGGCTGGCCACCAGAGCGTCAAACGCGCCAGCGAAACTCGACGGTTCATCCAGGCCCCCATGCAAGTTGCCTCCGGTATCTGAGACAGACTCGTGCCCTTCCTGCGCTCACAGCGCGTGCGACACTCCGGCGCCAGCGGCCTGCTGGTCGGCGTGGTAGCTTGATCGCACCAGCGCGCCCACCGCGGCGCGCGTGAAGCCCAGCTCCTGGGCGCGCGCTTCGAAAACATTGAAGGCGTCCGGATGCACGTAGCGCAGCACGGGCAGGTGATGCTGCGACGGCGCCAGGTACTGTCCGATGGTCAGCATGTCGACGCCGTGGCGGCGCATGTCGCGCATCACCTCGATGATCTCGTCGTCGGTTTCACCCAGGCCCACCATCAATCCGCTCTTGGTGGGCACATCGGGAAACAGCTGCTTGAAACGCTGCAGCAGTTGCAACGACGCGGCGTAGTCGGACCCCGGCCGCGCCTGCTTGTACAGCCGTGGCACCGTCTCGAGGTTGTGGTTCATCACGTCCGGCGGTGCCTGCGCCAGGATCTCCAGCGCACGGTCCATGCGGCCCCGGAAGTCGGGTGTCAGGATCTCGATGCGCGTCGCCGGCGAGCGGGCGCGCACCTGGCGGATGCAATCGACGAAGTGGGCAGCACCGCCATCGCGCAGGTCATCGCGGTCAACGCTGGTGATGACCACGTACTTGAGCTTCAAGGCCGCGATCGTGTTGGCGAGATTGACGGGCTCATCGGCGTCCAGCGGGTCCGGGCGGCCATGGCCGACGTCGCAAAACGGGCAGCGCCGCGTGCACTTGTCGCCCATGATCATGAAGGTCGCCGTGCCATGCCCGAAGCATTCGCCGATGTTCGGGCACGAGGCCTCTTCGCAAACCGTGTGCAGACGGTGCTCACGCAGGATCTGCTTGATCTCGTAAAAGCGCGAGCCGGCAGAACCGGCCTTGACACGGATCCAAGGCGGCTTCTTCAGCGCCGGCGCGGCCACCACCTTGATCGGGATGCGCGACGTCTTCGCCTGGGCCTTTTGCTTGGCGGCAGCGTCGTAGCCTGCGAGATCGGTGTCGGGGGAGCTGGCCATGCGCGGATTGCTCAGGCAGCCAGCAGAGCCGACAAACGCGCTCCGAGTCGCTCGGCCACGTCGCCCCACTTGGCATGCACACCCAGTGTAGCCAAGTCGACCGTCGCGAGCCCCGCATATCCGCACGGGTTGATGCACGAAAAGGGTCGCAGGTCCATCGCGACGTTGAGCGCCAAGCCGTGGTAGGCGCAATGGTGAGCGACTTTGATACCGAGCGCCGCCACCTTGCCCAAGCCGTCGAATCGATCGTCCGGTTGGCCGGCAGTGAGGAGCCGGCGATGGCTTGCCGGCTCCTCCAATCGCACGAAGACGCCAGGAGCACCGGTCACTCGATGTCCGGTCACCGCGTAGCTGGCCAACACGTCGAGCACGGCCTGCTCGAGGCGGTAGACGTACTCCTTGACGTAGATGCGCAAGCGGCGCAGGTCGACCAGCGGATAGGCCACTACCTGGCCGGGCCCGTGGTAGGTCACCTGACCGCCGCGCCCGGTGCGCACGACCGGGATGTCGCCGGCGTCGATCACGTGCTGATCGCGACCCGCCACGCCTTGGGTGAACACCGGATCGTGCTCGACCAACCACAGTTCGTCGGGCGTGGCGCCGTCGCGCCTGTGCGTGAAGGCCCGCATCGCGGCTTCGGTGGCGGCATAGTCGCGGCGGCCGAGCGACTTGATGTGCATCAGCGCGGTGTCAGCGTCAGGCCGATGCCGCACCCATCGCCTGCAGCATTCGTTTCCGGCATGCACCGGCGAGCGACATGTAACCCGTAGCGACGACAGCGCTCATGCGCAACAGACCGCGGCCGTGTGTGGCCCTTCAAAGTACGACCCTGACCATCGGGTGCGAGGTCAACGCCTGGTACAGCGCATCGAGTTGTTGGCGGCTGGTGGCTGTGACCGGCAACGTGACGCTCAAGTAGTTGCCCGCGCTGCTGGGGCGCAATTCCAGACGCGACTCCTGCAAAGTGGGGTCGAAGCGGCGCGCGACTTCGACGATGGCCTCGACAAACCCATCGACATGCGCGCCCATCACCTTGATCGGAAACTCGCTGGGGTACTCGATCAACGATGCAGAGCCGTCGCCTTGCACGGGCATGTCTGATTGTCCCTGTCAGATCGACTGCAGCCGTTTCGCCCGCTGATAGGCCTCGTACAGCCGCGCATAAACCGGGCCGGGCTTGCCGCGCAGCGCGCCGTGGCCCACCGGCTGCTCGTCGAGCTTGGTCACCGGCAGCACTTCCTTGCTGGCCGAACTGATCATCAGCTCGTCGGCGCTGCGCACGTCGTCTTCGGAAATCGGCCGCAGGTTGTAGCCGATGCCCTCTTCCTCGCATAGCTCACGCAACAGTTCGTAGCGAATGCCCTCGAGCACGTGTTCACTGCGCGGTGCGCCCAGCAGCGCCCCCTCGTGGACCACCCACACGTTGCTGCCCGAGCCTTCGGTGAGCCAGCCGTTGCGGAACATGATGGTCTCGGCGGCGCCGCGATCGGCCGAGATCTGACGCGCCAGCACGTTGCCCAGCAGCGAGACGCTCTTGATGTCGCCACGCTCCCAGCGAAAGTCGCGTGCCGTGACGCAGGCCACGCCGTGATGGCGCTGGTCGGCGGTGGCCGGCTTGAGCGGATTGCTCATCACGAAGACGGTGGGCGACACGCCCTCGGGCATCACATGGTCGCGCGGGGCCACGCCGCGCGTCACCTCGATGTAGACCAGCTGATCGTCCGTCGGCACGGCGGCCACCAGCGAACGCACCTGACGCAGCCACTCGTCGCGGCCATGCGGGTTGACGATGCGCAATTTGTCGAGACTGCGCGCCAGCCGCGCCATGTGCTCATCGAAGCGGAACAACCGGCGGCCGTAGACCGGGATCACCTCGTAAACGCCGTCGCCGAAGATGAAGCCCCGGTCGAGAACGGAAATCTTGGCCTCTCTGAGCGGCAGCAACTGTCCGTTCAGCAGGCATGGCGTATCGGGCAGGGACGTCATGTTCGCCTCGTTTGGGGGCTGCGACTCGAAAACCGGCGGGGTGGTGAGCTTAGCGGATGCGCGGGCCGGCTACTTGATCCACAAGCGCAAGGAGTCCCACGCCCGTCCGAACAGCCCTGCCTGCGCAACGGCTTCTTGCACCACCAGCGGTACCGTGGTGATCGTGGCCCCCGCGGCGGTGGTGACCTTGAGGGTGCCGACCTGCTGGCCTTGGGCGAGCGGCGCGACCAGCGGATCGGTGCGCTCGACCACCGTCTTGAGCTTGTCGCCCTCGCCGCGCGGCACGGCCACGTACAAGGCGCCGGGCGCGCCGAGCGACGCCTCACGTTGCGTGCCCTTCCACACCGGCACACGCAGCGCCGGTTTGCCGCCCTCGAACAGGCGCACCGCGTCCCATGCGGTATAGCCCCAGTTGAGGAGCTTCTGGCTCTCGCTGGCCCGCGCCTCGCGCGACGCGGTGCCCAGCACCACCGACAACAGGCGGCGCTTGCCGTTCGGAAACTCACGCTGTGCACTCGACACCAGGCAGTAGCCAGCCGCCTCGGTGAAGCCGGTCTTCATGCCGTCGACGGTGGGGTCGCGCCCGAGCAGCAGGTTGCGGTTGTCCTGCTTGATGTGGTTGAACGTGTATTGCCGGATCGAGTAGTAGGCGGCGTAGTAGTCGGGGTGCTCGCGGATGATGTGTGCGGCCATCGCCGCAATGTCGCGTGCGCTGCTGTAGTGGCCGGCTTCACTCAAGCCGGTCACGTTCTTGAACTGGGTGTTCTTCAAGCCCCAGGCTTGGGCTTGCCGATTCATCATCGCGACGAAGGTATCCAGCCCACCGCCCACCGCCTCGGACAGCGCCACCGCGGCATCGTTGCCCGACACGGCGATCATGCCCTTGAGCAGCTCGTCGACTTTGGGCGTCATCTTGGGATCGATGAACATCAGCGAGCCGCCGCCCTTGCGTTCGGACCAGGCGCGCACCGACACCGGCAGCGTCTGTTCCAGCGACAGCTTCTTGTCCTTGATGGCGTTGAACACCAGGTACGCCGTCATCAGCTTGGTCAATGACGCCGGATCCACTCGGGTGTCGGCCTCGCGCTCGGCAAGCACCTGGCCGGCGTTGAGGTCGATCAGCAGATAGTCGCGTGCCGCCACTTCGGGTGGCTGCAGCGGTTGCGCCTGCACCCACGTGCCGGCTGCGGCCAGCAACCAGATACCCCATTTCTTGCATGCAAACATCCGATCACCTTTCATGGGCTCGCCCAAGGCGACCCCTCGATGAATCAATGGCCCCAGGCCTGCAACACCAGGTCGCGCAGGCGCGTCAGCTGGCCGTGGAAATAGTGGCCGACACCGGGCAGCACCACCACCGGCAGGCCTTGTGGCCGCGCCCAATCGAGCGTGGCCTGCAACGGCACCACGTCGTCGGCCTCGCCATGGATGACCAGCGAATCGGCCGGCACCGCGGGCATCGCGAAGGTGGAGGTCGCCGGACCGACCAGTACCAGACGCTGCGCCGGCGCGTGGGCCGCAACCAAGCGCTGCACGACCTGCGCCGCCACGTAGCCGCCGAACGAGAAGCCGCCGATCGCCAACGGCAGCGCCGCATCGCGGCACGCGGCCACCACCGCCATCGCGTCGTCGACCTCTCCGACACCATGATCCCATCGGCCCTGTGACTCGCCGACGCCGCGAAAGTTGAACCGCACCGTGCGGTAGCCCAACTGCACACAGGCGCGTGCCAGCGTCTGGATCACTTTGTTGTCCATCGTGCCGCCGTGCACCGGATGCGGGTGGCACAACACGGCCACGCCGCGCGCGACGCCTTCGGGTACGTCGATCGCCGCTTCGATGCGCCCGGCCGGACCGGCGAGGTCCGTGTGCTGACTGAGCACGGCCATCAGCGCCCGATCGTCGGCGGCAGCAGCAGGCGCTCGACCACGCGGCCGTTCTTCAGATGCGACTCGACGATTTCGTCGATGTCGTGTTGATCGACGTAGGTGTACCAGACGGCCTCCGGGTAGACCACCGCCACCGGCCCGCCGGCGCAGCGGTCCATGCAGCCCGCCTTATTGACCCGCACGCCACCGGGGCCGGCCAGCCCGAGCGCCTTGACGCGGGCCTTGCAGTGATCCAGTGCGAGTTGAGGCTGGTGCTGGGCGCAGCAGGCTTCCCCATTGCTGCGCTCGTTGAGGCAAAAGAAGATGTGGTGCTGGTAGTAGCTCATGAACCCGCTTGATTGCCTGCAACTGCCGGCGCCGCGCGCATTGTAGGGAGGCGCATTCGGCGCCGAAGTTTCATTCCCGTGCAGCAATCTGCCGCAGCAACCACAGCATTACCGCATAGGGCCAGCACCAGCCGATCCATTGCGCGAGACCGTGGAAACGGATGAAGCGACCCTGCTCCCAGCCGTGCAGGCTGGCCGCAAAATACGGATCGGCGGGGGCCTGCGCCACCAACCCCAAGCTGGCGGTGACCACCACCAGCGCGAGGCCCGCCGCGGTGCGCCGGCCACTGGCCATCAGCAACAGCGCCAGCGCGAGGCCCAGTGCCAGGCCGCCCAGGCTGCTCGGCGTGCACCACGCCAACGCGTGCTGCGGCGCGAAGTTCAACGCAGTCGACAGCGTCGTGACGCCGAAACCCAGCGCCGTCGCGCCCAGCGCCAACCAGGCCCTGCGCAAGCCGGGTCGGGCCATGCTATAGGTCATCAGACAGGGCCCCAGCAGCCCGAGCGAAACCGCCAACAGTTCGACGGCCGGCGACAGGCGTGCCACGTGCGCAGGCGCGACCTCGAGCCAACGCAGAATCGGTTCGGTCGATGGGGTGCCGGAGAATGTGTCGCGCAAGGCATCGCGCAAACGCTCCCAGACCTGGCCGAGGCCCAACGCGACCGGCGTCGGAAACAACAGGCCGATCGGCCACAGCACCAGCAGCGCGAGGCCACTGCGACTGCGCTGGGTGAACCAGGATTCACCGGCGCGATGAATCCAGGCCAACGCGTCGGTGCGCTCCAACCACAGGCCGAGTGCGGCGCCACCGGCCGCACCCGAGGTGTTGAGCAGCCAGTCCAGCAGCGACGGCACCCGCAACGGCAGCAGGTTCTGCCCGAGCTCGAGCCCGTATGACAGCACCGCCGCCAGCAGGGTGGCGTCGCGCAACGCCGCCACGCCACGCACGCGTGCGGTGCGCGCCAGCATCAACAGCATCCCCAACGGAGCGTAGCCCAGCAGGTTGGAAACGATGTCGAACATGCTCTGCCCACGCGGCCAGGGCAGGCGCAGCAGGCTGAACGCACTGGCACCAGCGGGCCAGCGCCAGCCCGACAGCGGAAACCAGCTCGCATAGACGATCAAGGCCGCCCAAGCCACCAGCAGCAGCGTCACCATCGCGCTGCGCCCGGGTGTGGAGTGGGCGTTCACCGGCTCACAGCGGTTTGAGCACCACCAGCAAGACGATGGCCGCGAACAGCACGATGGCCACCTCGTTGAAGAGGCGGTACCAGCGCTCGCTGCGCCGATTGCTCATGCGCTCGAAGCGCTTGAGCAACGCACCGCACGCATGCTGGTAGCCCACTGCGGCCGCCACCAGCAGCACCTTGAGGTCCAGCCATACATAGCCGACACCCCGCCACTGCGCAAATCCCCACCACAGCCAAAGTCCGAACAGCAGCGCCGCCAGCATCAGCAGGTTCGAGAACCGGTACAGGCGCCGCGCCATCAGCAGCAGCCGCTCGCGTTCGGCGTGGCTGTCCGCCGCGACGCCGGCCAAGTTGACGAACAGGCGCGGCAAGTAGAAAAGGCCCGCGAACCAGCTCGCCACGAAGACGATGTGAATGGCCTTGACCCACAGGTAAGCAGTGCCCATGGCGCGCGATTATCCCGGGGTGGTCGTGCTTGGCTGTGTCCGGGCCAGCCACGGCGTGGCAAAAAAAACCCCGATCACAAGGATCGGGGTTGCAAGCCTTATCGCTGTCATCACGCTAAGGCACCTGCTCAGGGAGGAAAAGCAGGGAACGACAGCCTTGCAGCTATCATTCGCCGACGATCGTAGCAGAGGGATTACCCGGTGTGACTCCGCGTAACACCGGATGGAACTGGGCCGCTGGCACAGTTTGTCCCATGGCTTGAGAAAGGCCCCGCTGTGCCAGCGCTTCCTCCGTTTCCGGCCAGTCGGCCCCGGCGCCTGCGCAAGGACGCCTTCACGCGTGCCCTGGTGCGCGAGCACCGACTCGACGCGTCGGACCTGATCTACCCGGTGTTCGTGCTGGACGGCGAGCGGCGCAGCCAAGACGTGGCCAGCATGCCGGGCGTGCAGCGGCTGTCGGTCGATCGGCTGTTTGCCCAGGCCGAGGCCTGCCTGAGCCTGGGCGTGCCGGTGATGGCCCTGTTCCCGGTGCTCGACCCGGCGCTCAAGACACCCGACGGCCGCGAGGCCACCAACGCCGAAGGCCTGGTGCCGCGCGCGGTGCGGGCGCTGAAGGCGCGTTTCCCCGAGCTGGGGCTGCTCACCGACGTGGCGCTGGATCCGTTCACCAGTCACGGCCAGGATGGCCTGCTCGACGCCACCGGCTACATCCTGAACGACGAGACGGTCGAGGTGCTGGTCCGCCAGGCCCTAGTGCAGGCCGAAGCGGGCGTGGACATCGTGGCGCCGAGCGACATGATGGATGGTCGCGTCGGCGCCATCCGCCGCGCGCTCGAAGCGCAGCATCGCATCCACACCCGCATCATGGCTTACAGCGCCAAGTACGCCAGCGCTTTCTACGGGCCGTTTCGCGATGCGGTGGGCTCCGCATCGAACCTCGGCAAGGCCGACAAGAAGGTCTATCAGATGGACCCGGGCAACAGCGACGAGGCGCTGCGCGAAGTGGCACTCGACATCGCCGAAGGGGCCGACATGGTGATGGTCAAGCCCGGAATGCCGTACCTGGACATCGTGTCGCGCGTGAAGCGCGAGTTCCGCATGCCCACCTTCGTCTACCAGGTGAGCGGCGAGTATTCGATGCTCAAGGCGGCTGCCGCCAACGGCTGGCTGGACCACGACGCGGTGATGATGGAGTCGCTGCTGGCCTTCAAGCGTGCCGGCGCCGATGGCGTGTTGAGCTACTTCGCGCTCGACGCGGCCCGCTTGCTGCGCAATGGTTGAACGAGCGCTGCCCGCGCTGCGCGTTTTTCACCTGCAGAGCGACCAGCTCATCGAGCTGGCCGAGCCACCGGAGGTGCTGCCGGCCAAGGGTTTTCTGTGGGTGGGCATCACTCGCCACGCGTTGGTGACGGCGCTGGCCGAATTGCAGGCCGCGCTGCAGCGCTGGACCGGTGGCCAGCTGGTCGACTTGCACGTGTCCGACCTGATCAACGCACAGTTGCCGTCGCACTTCGATTACACGTCGTGGTACGACTTGCTGGTGTTTCGCCGCCTGGCCGCCCCCGTGGCAGCCGAGGCGGGGCAGTCGACTGCGGATGCACCCAAACGCACGATCGACACCATCAACACCAGTCCGGTGGGCTTTGCCGTGTTCGACCGCGTGCTCGTCACCGTGCACCCGGCCGACTGCCAGGTCCGCGAATACTTCGCCCAGCGCCTGACCCAACTCAGACACGGCCCGGACCTGCGCGGCGCCAGTCGCTTGCCCAGCAACCCCGCCGACCTGATGTTGCGCATGGTCAACCACATGGTCGACGGCTACCTCGAGCTGCGTCGACTGTTGACACGCCAGCTCGGCCAGCTGCAAGAGCAACTGCTCAACCCGCACAGCCACTTCAACAACTGGCGGGTGTTGCTGGAGTCGCGCAACGCGCTGAGCGCGCTGGAGGAGATCTGCGAAGACCAGCGCAGCGCGACACAGGAGTGGCTCGATACGCTGGAGGAATGGCCCAAACCCGCCGATCGCGCCGCCGCGCGCGAGCAGGAGTTGCTGCGCGTGCGCACGCGCGACGTGCTCGAGCACATCGAACGGGTGCTGTCGCACGTGCGGCGAGTCGAACAATCGGCCGAGGGTGCCGTGCAGTTGCACTTCTCGGCGTTGTCCAACCGCACCAACGCCATCATGCGCACGCTCACCGTGCTGACGGCCATCTTCTTGCCGTTGAACCTGATCACCGGCATCTTCGGCATGAACTTCGATGCGCTGCCATTGATCCACAGCGCCACCGGCGTGTGGATCGCGTTCGGCATCATGATGTTCGTCGGCGTGGGCCTGGGGCTGTTCTTCTGGCGTAAGCGCTATCTGGGCACGCACCACCCGCCGTAGCGGTCAACGCGCGTACGGATCGGCAAAGCCCAGCGCCAGCATCACCTCGGATTCGCGCGCCTGCATGCGCTTGGCATCACGCACGCGCTCGTGGTCCATGCCCTGCGCGTGCAGCGCGCCGTGCACCAGCAAATGGGCATAGTGAGTGCCCAGGTCCAGATGCTGCTCGCGCGCTTCGCGCTGCACCACCGGCGCCGCCAGCACCAGATCGGCCACCACCACGGGATGCTGCTGATAGCTGAAGGTCAGCACGTTGGTGGCATGGTTCTGGCGCCGGTATTGCCGGTTCAGGGCACGGCCCTCGTCGGCGCCGACGATGCGCACCGTCACCTCGGCCGGCGCGAGCAGGCTGGCTAGCAGCCAGCGCCGCACACGGTGGCGCGGCAGCACGGCGCGGTGGCTGGCATCGGCGAACTGCAGCGACAAGCGCAGCGCAGGGCCGATCGATGTACCTTCGGGCCGCGCCCTGGGGTATTCGACCTGCGGGCGGCCGTGATGGCTCATGGCCGCTCGCGACCGGCCTGCGCACGCGCCTTGTCGTAGGCGTCGACGATGCGCGCCACCAGCGGATGGCGCACCACGTCGGCCGCCGTGAACAGCGTGAACGCCACTCCGGGCACCCCGTGCAGCACCGCTTGTGCATCGAGCAGGCCGCTGGCCGCGCCGCGCGGCAAGTCGATCTGGCTGACGTCGCCGGTGACCACCGCCTTGGCGCCGAAGCCGATCCGGGTGAGGAACATCTTCATCTGCTCAGGCGTGGTGTTCTGCGCCTCGTCGAGGATCACGAACGCATGGTTCAGCGTGCGCCCGCGCATGAAGGCCAGCGGCGCGATCTCCAGGTGGCCGCGCTCGAACGCCTTGGTCACGCGCTCCAGCCCCATCAGGTCGTACAACGCGTCGTACAGCGGCCGCAAGTAGGGATCGACCTTCTGCGCCAGGTCGCCCGGAAGGAAGCCCAAGCGCTCGCCCGCTTCCACCGCCGGCCTCGTCAGCACGATGCGCTCCACGGCACTGCGCTCCAGCGCATCGACCGCGCAGGCCACGGCGAGAAACGTCTTGCCGGTACCGGCCGGCCCGATGCCGAAGCTCAGGTCGTGCGACAGGATGTGGCGCAGGTACTGCACCTGGTTGGGCGTGCGGCCTGCCAAGTCCTCGCGGCGGGTGTGCAGCACCGGCGAAGCCGACTCGTCCCCGGCAGCCGCCGTCGCGTGGTTCGGCGCACTGATGGCCAACGCCACGGCCTGCGGATCGAGCGCTCGCCCGGCACGCTCGTACAACTCGCGCAACACCGCCAGCGCCGCTTCCGCGCGCACCTTGGCGCCTTCGATGCGAAAGGCGGACTGGCGGCGCGCGATGCGCACGTCGAACGCCGATTCGACGGTGCGCAGGTGCGCGTCGCTGGGGCCGCACAGGTGGGCGAGCCTGTGGTTGTCGATCGGCGTGAACTCGTGGCGAAGGATCATCGTCGGCGTTCGGTGCGCTGCGCCATTTTCACGCCAAGTCCACGACATCAGGGTCGGCACGCACGCGTGGCGTGCAGTGCCGCGTCGAGCGCATGCTGCACAATCGTCGGCCTTGGCGGCGTGCAGCGGTCGGCCTGAGGCGGCCCGCCGGCCACGGCCCCGAGACTGGAGCGCCCACACAACCTCATGAGAGCGCACTTCTCATTGCATGCGACGACGCGGTACCCGCGATGGGCACGCTTCGCACCCTGGTGCTTGGCGGCGCTGCTGAGCCTGCTGGCCTGCAGGGTCGCCGCGCAGACATTGTTGTTCACGCATGCGCAGGCGCTGGCCGCCGACACCGAATACTTTCCCGAGCTGCCCCAGGTGCGCACCGTCAGCTTGCCCGACGACTGGGCGGTGTCGCGGCCCGATCAGGGTGGGCCAGTGTGGTACCGGCTCACGTTCGACGCAGAGGCGCTGCGCGCCAGCGGCGAGTTGCTGGCGCTGTACATCGAACGCGCCTGCAGCGCGGTGGCGGTGCGCTTGAATGGCAAGCTGGTGCACCTGTCGGGGCGGCTGACCGAGCCGGTGTCGCGCAACTGCCAGCGCCCGCAGCTGGTCGCCTTGCCGGTGGCGTGGATGCAGCCGCGCAACAACCAGCTCGACTTGAAGTTGATGGGTTTTCCGCTGCGCCAGGTGGCATCGCGCCAGCGCGCAGGCGGCCTGTCGGCGATCGAGTTGGGACCGTACGCGGCGCTGGCCAACAAGCACAGCTGGCGCACGGCGGTGTCGATTCGCCTACCCGAGGTGATCAGCGGCAGCCTGTTGCTGGTGGGCTGCCTGATCTTCGCGATGGGTTGGCTCAACCGCTCGCAGAGCTTTCTCGCCTACTACGGCGCCCTGCTGATCGGCTGGGCGCTCGTGCTGTCGCGGCAATGGGTGTCCGACATGCCATGGCCAAACGCGAGTTCGGAGTTTCTGCTGGCGATCCTGGCGTCGTTCGTCACGCTGGCGGCGGTGCAGTTTCTGTTGCGTTACGGCGGCGAGCGGCGGCGCTGGGTCGACTTGGGTCTGCCCGCGCAATGCGCGGTGATGCCGTTGACGCTGATGGTGATGGGCACGCAGCACCTGCACGCGATGGCCACGTTCTGGTATGTGGTGTTGGCGGTCGAGGTCGGTGCTGCGGCGCTGTTGTATCTGCGCAAGCTGTGGCTGCTGATGCGCTCGCAGTTCTGGCCGATGGCCACCCTCGCCGCGCTGATGGCGCTGGCTGCGCTGGTGGAGTTCGGCGCCCAGCAGTTCGGTGTCGATCCGCGTGTGGTGGGCGCCGCGCAGATCATCCCGCCGCTGCTGTTCACCGCGCTCGGGCTGCGCATGGTGCAGCAATACGGCCGTGCGCTGCAGGATGCACAGCACGACCGTGCCGAATTGGAGCGGCGCGTGCAGGAGGCATCGGCGCAGATCGAGCGCAACTTCGCGCAACTGGCCGATTTGAAGGTCGAGCAAGTGACGCAGCAGGAGCGCAAGCGCATCGCGGCCGACCTGCACGACGACTTGGGTGCCAAGCTGCTGACCATCGTGCACACCAGCGACAACGAGCGCATCTCGACGCTGGCGCGCGAGGCACTCGAAGAGATGCGGCTGTCGGTGCGCGGACTCACCGGCAAGCCGGTGCCCCTGCTCAACGCGCTGGGCGACTGGCGCGCCGAGTTCGTGTTGCGCCTGTCGCAGGCAGGGGTCGACGGCGCATGGCACGCACCGGCCGACGACGACGTGCCGCAATTGCTGTCGGCGCGCGCGTTCGTGCAGACCACGCGGGTGCTGCGCGAGGCGGTCAGCAACATCATCAAGCACAGCGGCGCGTCGCGTTGCACCGTGCGCTGCACCATCGCCGAGGGCGACTTCCAGGTCGTGATCCAGGACAACGGCAAAGGCATTCCGATGGAGCTCGACGGGCGCCTGGACCGCGGCCACGGCATGGCCAGCATGAAGCACCGTGCCAAGCAGCTGCAGGGCCAGTGCCTCGTGGAGTCGGGCCCGGGCTACGGGACCGTGATCCGCCTCACGATTCCGCTGGACAGACACCTCGCCTCGGCCTGATCGGCTGTTACGATGTTTTGATTCATCACCGCGGAGGCACGATGAACAACATCCTGCTGCTCGAAGACCTGCCCGAGATCCGTACCTGGTTGAAGGCGCTGGTGATGCAAGTCTTCCCCAATGCCCAGATCGTCGAGTGTGCGCGGGTGCACGACGCGCAGGCGCAGGTGTCGGCGCAGAAGTTCGATCTGGCGCTGATCGACCTCGGCCTGCCCGATGGCTCGGGCGTCGATGTGGTGTCAGCCCTGCGCGAATCGCAGCCCGAGGCCCTGTCGGTGATCGTGACCATTCACGACGACGACGAGCACCTGTTCCCGGCGCTGCAGGCCGGCGCCTACGGCTACATCCTCAAGGAGCAGTCGCGCGAACTGATCACCGAACAATTGCAGCGCATCAGCCAGGGTGAGCCGCCGCTGTCGCCCTCGATCGCGCGCAAGGTCATCGCCTACTTCGCGGCGCAGGCCAAGCCGCAGGCCAACGCGTTGCCGCACGTGTCGCTCACCGAACGCGAGAGCGAGGTGCTGCTGCGCGTGGCCAAGGGCTTCACGCTGCCCGAGATCGGCGTGCAGCTCGGGTTGTCGCGCCACACCATCGCCGACTACGTCAAGCAGATCTACCGCAAGCTCAACGTGAGCTCGCGCGCCGAGGCGGCGCTCGAGGCGCAGCGGCTCGGGCTGTTCGGCCGCGGGCGCTGAGGGCGCGCACGCGCCGAGCCCCCGCGATACGGGCGCCGACGCCGGCGATAATCGCCGCCAATGATCGGTCGGCTGACGGGCACGCTCGCTGAAAAGACCCCGCCGCAGGTGCTGGTCGACGTCGGCGGCGTCGGCTACGAACTCGACGTGCCGATGAGCACGTTCTACAACCTGCCCGCGCTCGGCGAGCGGCTGACGCTGCTGACTCATCTGGTCGTGCGCGAGGACGCGCACCTGCTGTATGGTTTTGCGAGCGCGCCGGAGCGCGCCACGTTCCGACAGCTGATCCGCATCGCCGGCATCGGGCCGCGCACGGCGCTGGCCATCCTGTCAGGCCTCTCGGTGAGCGAGTTGGCGCAGGCGGTGTCGCGCCAAGACGCGGTGCGACTGGTCAAGGTGCCGGGCATCGGCAAGAAGACCGCCGAGCGTCTGCTGCTCGAACTCAAAGACAAGCTCGCCCCCGACTTGTCGGGGGTCGCCACGGTGACCAGCGACAATCAAGCCGACATCGTGCAAGCCCTGCTCGCGCTCGGCTACAACGAGCGCGAGGCCGCCAGCACGTTGAAGAGCCTGCCACCGGACGTGGCCGTGGCCGAAGGCATCAAGCTTGCGCTGCGCGCCTTGTCGCGCTGAACCTCGCCGCGCCGGTGGACAATCACCCATGGGCATTCAGACCGACGACCTGGCCGAGCAGCCGCACACGCCGCGCACGGTGGCTGCGGTGCGGCAGTCGCCGCAGGAAGAAGCGCTCGAACGTGCGCTGCGGCCGCGCCGGCTGCGCGACTACGTGGGCCAGACCAAGACGCGCGAGCAACTGGAGATCTTCATCGGTGCCGCCAAGCAGCGCGGCGAAGCGCTCGACCACGTGCTGCTGTTCGGGCCGCCGGGCCTGGGCAAGACCACGCTCAGCCACATCATCGCCGCCGAACTCGGCGTGAACCTGCGCCAGACCTCGGGGCCGGTGCTGGAGAAACCCAAGGACCTGGCCGCGATCCTGACCAACCTCGAGCGCAACGACGTGTTGTTCATCGACGAGATCCACCGCCTGTCGCCGGTGGTCGAGGAGATCCTGTACCCGGCGCTCGAGGACTATCAGATCGACATCATGATCGGCGAAGGCCCGGCGGCGCGCTCGATCAAGCTCGATCTGCAGCCGTTCACGCTGGTGGGTGCCACCACCCGCGCCGGCATGCTCACCAATCCGCTGCGCGACCGTTTCGGGATCGTCGCGCGCCTGGAGTTCTATACCCATGACGAGTTGGCGCGCATCGTGAATCGATCCGCGTTGCTGCTGTCTGTGCCGATCGACGAACCTGGAGCCGCAGAGGTGGCGAAGCGTTCGCGCGGCACGCCGCGCATCGCCAACCGGTTGCTGCGCCGCGTGCGCGACTACGCCGAGGTGAAGGCGCAAGGGCGCATCACGCACCGCATCGCCGAGCAGGCGCTGGCCATGCTCGACGTGGACCCACTCGGCCTCGACGTGATGGACCGCAAGCTGCTCGAAGCCGTGGTGCACCGCTTCGACGGCGGCCCGGTGGGCCTGGACAACGTGGCCGCCGCGATCGGCGAGGAACGCGACACGATCGAGGATGTGATCGAGCCCTACTTGATCCAGCAGGGCTACTTGCAGCGCACGCCGCGCGGGCGGGTGGCGACACTGGCCGCGTATCGCCATCTGGGCGTGGCGCCACCCAAGCGCGCAGCCGATCTGTTCGAACCCTAGTCGGCGGCCGTCAGGGTCGACACGGCACGGCTCGCCGTGCGCCCCTCGCCGAGGCGGCCGACCAGCCACAACCCGAGCACGACGAGCGCGGTGCCGCCCAGCAGGGTCGGCATCGCCCACTGATGCGCGTACCACAGCAGGGCGCACACGGCACCGAGCGCGACGACGAACAGCGCCAGCGCGGCGGCTCGGGCGCCACGCGACATCGACGGATCGAATCGCCGCACCGCCTCGATGCGAAAGGCGGGCTTCGGATGCCGTTCGGCCACATCGGCTGGACACCAGCCCGGCGGCTTGAACCAGATGCGAGCCTTGTCCCACCACGATCGGGCGCGCCAAGCATCACGCGCCAGTGCAGCGTACACCTCCAGGTTGGCCCACAGCGGGTTAAAGCTGCGCAGCGGGGCGCGCGTGCCGTAGACGCAGGGCTCTTCGTCGTGTTCTTCCTCGAAGGTGCCGAACAAACGGTCCCACACGATCAGGATGCCGCCGTAGTTGCGGTCGAGGTAACGATCATTCACGGCGTGGTGGACGCGATGGTTCGACGGCGAGCAGAACCAGCGGTCGAACCAGCCGAGCTTGCCCACCTGCTGCGTGTGCACCCAGAACTGGTACAGCAGATCGATCAGCGCCACGGTACCGAACACCAGCGGCGGCACGCCGACCGCCGCCATCGGCAGGTAGAACAGCCAGCCCAGCAGCGCGCCGCTGGAGGTCTGGCGCAATGCGGTGGACAGGTTGTAGTCCTCGCTCTGGTGATGCACCACGTGCGCGGCCCAGAACACGCCCACACGGTGGCCGGCGCGATGCAGCCAGTAGTAGCACAGGTCGTAGGCCAGCAACGCACCAAGCCAGACCGCCGGCGAATCCGCCGGCAGGTGCCACAGCGCGACTCGCTCGTAGGCCAGGGCGTAGATCCCGATCGCCAGCAAGCGCGTGAACAACCCGACCAGCTGGCTCATCATGCCCAGGCCGATGCTGGCCATCGCATCGTGCAAGCGGTATGTATTGCGGCCGCGGGCCAGGCCGATCACGAGTTCGATCGCGATTGCGCCCAAGAAAACCGGCGTGGCCAGGACGATGATTTGCGCGTGTGTCATCGCCGCCCATCATAGGGCCGGCGCCTCGACTACGACGAGGCAGGCCGCCGGCTGTCGAAGGTGACTTCGATGCGCATGCGCGAACGAACGGGCTGGCCGTCGATCTCACCGGGCACGAAGCGCGCGCCGAGGAAAGCCTCGCGCACTGCGTTGGCCAGAATGCCCGGCAGGTCGGGTGTGGCCGTCGTGACGCGCACCACGCCTCCGGTGTCGTCGATGAACACGTCGAACTCGCCGGTGTAGCGATCATTCTCGCCGTCGAAATACGGGTAGTCGATGATCACCGGCGCGCGGGGCCGCGGTGGTTGGCTGAGCGCGGCCCGGGAGTGGTACTCGAGCGCGGGCTCGATGGGTGCCACGGGCGTGGCAGCCGCCAGCGATCGATGCGCGTCCGCGGCGGAGATCCGTGCGGTCGGCGCTTCATCCTTGAGGCCCGCCGGCAGCGCCCGGACAACGGGCGCATCGTGCATACCGTCTGGACCGGTTGCCGAATCTCTCAACAAGCGCACGCTGAGCGACTTCGCTGGACTCACGTGCATCGAGTCGGGCGCTGCCCACGCAAGCGACGCGCTGAGCGCCGCCAGGTGCGCACACACCACCAGGGCCCCACAGGCGCCCAGCTGCGCTCGCCGAGCGACGATGTCACGTCGCGCCGGCGAGGCGGGGCTGGTTGCAACGATCACGGCTCAGTTGATCAGTTCACGCCATGCGGAGCGACGCACCGACCGGGGCCCCATGTCCGGTGGCGGCGGCTGCTTGGTGCGAACGCTGGCGTCGCTGCCGACGATCTCGATCTTCATGTTGCCGTCGGCGGTCTTGATCGACGTCATGCCGACCACCAGGAAGGCACCCAGATACTCCGACAGCGTGCTGCCGTTGGCCGCGGTGCCGCTGGCTGCACTGATCCCGTACAACCATGACGCACCGCCCGACGGGTTGCACTCGTTGGCGCCCGGGATCGCGCTGGCCACGGTGAGCACGTTGAACTGCAGCACGAAGTCGGTGACCACGCGCTCCTTGGACTGCGGAAGATCCAACTTCCAGCCGATCTTGGTCAGCCAGTCGACCGCGTTCGTGGTGCCCGTGCCGGTGATGCCGCTCACGGTGACCGACTGCGACACCAAATCGACGCGACTGCGCACGTCGCCCCAGCCGCTACCGCTCAACGGATCCTTGATCGCGTAGATCGACTGCTGGGTCGTGTCGGTGACGTCGCTGGTCCCGAGGTAACGCCCGGTGGCCACCACGATCACCGGCACCTTGGTCCCACTGGAGGCGGTGATCACCGTCAGCTGCGGTTTGGTGGTGATCGGCTGCGGCGTCGTGCCGCCGACCAGGAACCGGGCGAGCTGGGTCACCTCGGCCCCGGGCGGCGCGACCAGGTCGTCGAAGTCGAAGCGCCACAGGTTGCCCAGCATGTCGCCCCCATAGAAGCGCTTGGCGGTGTTGTCGGAACCACTGTCGACCCAGGCGTTGATCTTGCCCAAGCCGCTGGGCGTGGCCGATGTGCCAGCGGTCGTCGCCATGCTGGTGACCAGCGTGCCGGTGGCGGCATTGATCAAGTAGATGCGACCCAGGCCGTCGTTGGTGTTGTTGTAGCCCGAACTCACGGCCACCACCCAGGTGCCATCCTTCTGCTTGGTGATCACCGGGTTGCCATAGGTCAGGCCCATGTTGGTATCGGTGAACTCCCACAGCGCGACCGGGTTGTCCGGATCGGTGATGTCCAGGGCGTAGTAGCCCTTGCCGCCGGAGTTCAGCCCGCCGACCAGGATCGTCTTCCAGGCCGAGCCCGTGTAGATGTCACCCACCACCGGCGTGCCGTCGACGAAGAAGGCGTGGTGATCGCGGTAGTCGGTGTCGGCCAGCTTGTACATGTTGGGCATCACGTACGAGGGCACGAACGCCCACAGCTCGTTGCCCGTGGTGGCATCGAAGGCGTGCAGCATGCCGTCGTTGGCCGCCGAGTAGAGCATCGCCTTGCGGCTCGCTGTGCCGGCGGCGAAGGTGGCGTAGCCCGTGTCCAGGTACTGCAGCGGCGACTTCTTCACGTACACCGGCGAGGCGTTGATGATGTCGCCGAGCTTGGCCGTGCGCGCACGGTACAGCGGGTTGGTGGAGTTCACCCCGGCGTCGTACGTGCTGTCGCCGCGCAGGTAGGTGACCAGGTTGTCACCCGTGTTGGCGAGGGTCACCTGCGCCGAGCCGAGCGTGCCGCATTGCAGCGGTGCCGGCGACTTCGAGCAGATGTTGCTGAAATTCCCGCCGTAGCCGTCGGCGCTGAGGTTCGTGTAGTTGAACGCCCGCAGCGCCTTGGTGGTCGGGTGCATGTACTTGATGTTGCGGCTGCCAGCCGACAGCGCCTGCAACTGCGTCTTGGCCGACCATGTCGCCGTGCTCGTGTCGATGCTGCCGGTCATCGCATCCAGCGGATACGCCTTGATGTCGCCGGTCCACTCCAGCGTGGTGTAGGTCGCGATGTAGGCGTTGTTGCTTTCGCCGACCACGGGCTCCAGCGAGTTGGTGGCCGCGCCGGCCGCCGAGCCGGTAGCCTTGGTGGCATCGGCCAGTGCGCCGGTCAGTGCGTTGGACAGCGTGTTGGCGTTGTTGGTCGCGAAATAGCGGCCGCGCCCGTTCACTGCGGCGTGCCACAAATCGTCGACTCGGGTTGCGCCCTCGCTGGGCATCGGATCCGGCCAGTTGATGGTGCCGTTCTTCAAGTTGACATAGGTGCCCGACGCCTGGGTCAGGTAGTTGGGGTCGTACGCCAACGTGCCGCCGACGCCCAGGCCGATCGTGAAGGTGACCATGTGCTGGGTCGTCACGATGTCCAGCGGCGGCAACGGCAGCATGGTGCTGTTGGAGCACACGTCGTTGCCGCCGTTGCCGGTGCAGTTGTTCAGCGTCGCGGTGCGCAGGTCGGTCTTGTAGTAGTACTCCGCCACGTCGGCCAGCGTTGGACTGGCGCCGCCGCTGTAGGAATCGGTCGAGGTCGATGTCCCGGCCGTGGGGCCGTTCACCGACAGCTGCGTGGAGCCACCGCTCGCCGAGGCGCTGCCGGTGTTCGAGCTCGTCTGCGTCCCGTTCGCACCGACCGCCGTGTAGGTGCAGCTGCCGCCGCAACCGGTGGTCGAGTAGTACGTATTGCCGGGCGACATGCCCAATGCAGTGAGCTGGGCCGCGGTGCGGCAATAGTCCGTCGTACCACCGCTGTTGTTCCAGGAGCCGAAGGTCGAGGAGCCGGTGCTGATGACGCTCGTGCTGATATGGACGGTGCTGTTGGATGTGGTGGCGTTGGTGTCGCTGATGGTCGTGCCAGTCGCGACATTGACCACCTTGGTGTTGGTCACCACCGTCGTGGTGTCGTCGACCGAGGCCAGCGTGACCGGAATGCTCTCGGTGCGATTCTGTTGCTGCACGCGAATGCGGTATTGCGAGCCGCTGCAGCTGCCGCTACCGGTGCTCGAGGGCACCGGGTAGGCGTAGCGGCGCCAGTTGTTCGTATCGGTGCGAGTCTGCGGCGTGGAGTTGCGCGTGATCGTGGTGTACGGGGTCACCGTCGTCGTGATCGCAATCGCGCCGTCGTGCATCGGCTTGGCATCGCCGGCATCCTGTTGCCCGACCGAGGTGTTGGTCGACACCTGGAGCGGCCCGTAGGTGCTGCTCTCGGTGTTGTTGTTCCAGTAACCGTCGGTCGACAGGATCGCGTAGTTGCGTTGACAGGAGTACTGCATCGGGTCGGAGGTCTGCCCCGGCGCCTTGTTGGCGAAGTAACGCCCCACCTTGGACAGCGCCCCGCGCAGCGGCGTGTAGCTGTTGCCGTCGGCGGTGTACAGGCTCTTGTAGAAATCCGCCTTCTTAGCGGCATCGAAGTCGCCGATGTCGATGAACCGGTTGCTGCCCTGGGTGGCACTGGTGTCGCTGATGGTCGTGAAGCCGACGCGGAACTTGTTATCCAACGACTGGAAGGCGCGGCCGGCCGCGGTGCGCATCAGCAGGCGGCGCGTGCGGTAGTAGGCGTTCCAGTTGGCGTAGTTCTGCTGCATCGTCGCGCTCGACGACGCAGTGCTCACCGTCTGCAGCGTGAACATGTTGCTGCCCGGCGTGCTACCGATGTTGCTCATGCACTCCTGATAGAACGTGGTCGTCGTGATCACGCTGCTGCTGTTGTAGGTCCACCCCATCAAGGGCTGTTTGGGGCTACCGGTGTAGGTGTAGTAGGTCGAGCCGTCCAGCGTCAGCATGCGGCTGACGTACCAGGAGTTGTAGGTCCCACTGCCCTCGACCGCCGTGATGTTGAGCGTCAACAGCTTGCTCGTTGAGTCCCACGCCGTCACCGTGCCGGTCATGCGCACCGCACCGTCCTGCTGGTACGACACCGCGACCTGGTTGCCGATGGGGTAGCTGGTGGAGCTTCCGGAGTCCAGCGTGAACGTCTTGCTGCCGATGCCGATCGATCGGGAGTCCGTGCTGAAGCGCAACGTGCCGTTGCCCTGATAGGCGAAACCGTCGTTCAGCGCGTTGGTGAAGCTCGCGTCGGCATAGGAGCTGCCGTCGGCCTTCACCGGCGGCGTGTAGGTGTAGGTCGGGTCGAACGCCAGGCCGTTGCACTGGGTCGACCAGTAGCCGTACTTGCCGGTGTCGCTCATGTCGTCGGGCATGTAGGCGCTGGCCATACTGCCCGAGTTGTCCAAGATGAACATGATGTTCGGCTTGGCCACGACGGTGGACGTGGTCGCCAGCGGCTGGCTGAAGATGTCGGTGACGGCGGCATGCACGTCGACAACGGTCAGCGTCGACGCCAGCAAGGCGGCGAGCAACCGTTTGGTGTGTCGGGCGACGTTCATGATTTCTCCTTGAGCAGCATTCTTCGGATCACAGGTTGACGATCGTTTCGGTGTAGGTCAGCGCGTTGCGGGGACCTTTGACGCGCACGACGATGCGGTAGAAGGGCACCGGCGCGTTTTGTGTCTGCTGGATCGCCGTGTAGTCCTTGTTGCCGGCGCCCTGGTCGGTCAGGTGGCCCGCCTTGGGCGGCTGCGCGCAGCTGTTGTTCACCGGGTCGAGGTGGGTGATGCCCGCCGTGGTGCACAAGCGCGTGATCAACCAGCGCGCCTCGTAGCCGCGCAGATTGGGGTCGATGTCTCCGAACAGAATCGAGTCGCGCGGCCGCGTGTTGCTGTCGCACACACCGCCCGCCGTGGCGTAGGCACAGTTGCCATCGACGTCCCAGTTGACCAGCTTGCGGGCCACATCGGTGGCGCCGAAGCCGGTGATGTCGAAGTCGTCTTTGGCGCTGGAGTAGTAGCCCATGTTCGGCTCGTCGTTGAACCGACTGGCTTCGCCGCCCTTTCCCACCAGATAGTTGATCGCCATCTGCGTGGTGCGGTCGGCGACGATCGTGGTCGCCTTCTTGGCGCTCAGGTTGCCCAGCACGATGGCGCCGGTGTCCACCGAGCGCACCAGCGCGGTGGCCGCCAGGGCCAGCGCGACCAGCGTGATCAGCGCGAACAGCAGCGAGGCGCCGGCCTGACCGGCACGTGGCCGAGTGGCGCCGGCTCGCACGAGATGTGAGGATGTACGCATGCTTGCTCCACTCATTACCCGAGGCTCCACAGCATGTTGCGCAGCGGAATGGCGGTGTCGAACACCTTGTAGCGGTAGTGCTTCCAGTCGCTGAGTTGGCTCAACGGCAGCGGGACCTCGCAGGCCGTCGCGCCCGCGGCACAGACGGTGGCCGCCCCGCCCGGAACGGGCACGTAGGAGACCGCCACGTTGGCGCCGACGTTCCATGTCGGCTCGGCGGCCGTGACTTCGTCTTTTTCGCGCTGGCCGCTGCGCGCCACCATGACGATGCGCACCGCCAGCACCTTCTGCCAGTCGGCGTTGGTGACCGGCGCAGTGGTGTCGTAGGTGTCAACCACGCCGTCACCGTCGTTGTCGCGGCCGTACAGCGCCTTCATCAGCACGATGCCGGAGTTGAGCTGTTCGGCGTTGCCGATGCCCTGCGGAGTCCACGTCACCACCTGGAAGGTGTCGCCGTTGACGCCGAACACCATGCGACGCATCCGGCCGAAGTTGACCAGCACGTCGTCCTGCTTGAAGCCATTGGGTGGCCACACCGACGACGCGGCTGCATTCCAGGAAGAGGCGCTGCCCGAAGGAGCGCGCGGGATCTGCGCCTGCAGCATCTGGGTCTCGATCGCCGAGTTGTCGGGCTTGACGGTGAACAACACACAGCCGGTGTTATCGGCCGCCCAGCTCATCGGAATCGCCAGGATCGTGTCGTCCTCACTGGCGCCGACCGACGAATCGACCTGGAAGTTATTCTGCTGCCCGTACTTCACTGCCTTCGAAATGCGGGTCACGGCGGCGAAGCTCGACTTGGTGCTGGTCAGCACCGCGATCTGGTCGCTGGGTGCCGATGCCACGGCGCTGGGCGTGATCTCCACCGGTGCCAGGGTCATCGCCGGTGCCGGCGTCGTGCTGCCGGCAGTCCCGTACTCGCCCTTGATCGGGCAGCCGAGGCCTTCGACCACGCTGGTCAGGCCGTAACCGGCGCCCAGCACGTGGCGGCGCAGCGTATGCAACGCAACCGCCCCGTTGACTTGTGCGTCGCTGCCGAACGTGGCGGTGCGCTTCTGGCCTTCGGCCACGGCGAACACTTGCGCGATGAAGTAGGTCGTGACGAGGCCGAGCAGCAGCGCGACCATCAGCTCGACCAGCGTCATGCCGCGTTGCGCCGTCGAACGCGTGCGATGGCCGGAAGCTGCTGCCAGGTGGTATGTGGTGTTCATGTGCTGGCCCGCTCAAATCGTCGAAGGTGAGACGTTGAATGTCGTGATGTACTTGTGCGCGGCGCCGTTGGGCAGTGTCCAGCTCAGCTGGATCGTGACTTGCCCGTAGTTCGCGTCGGACGAATCGGTGATCGTTTCGTCGAACGACAACTGGTCCAGCGTGCCGCCCGGCAGGGTGGCGCGCAACTTGGTGAGCCAGCCGTTGCAGGTGGGGTCGCCCGCGCATGCGCCCGCCTTGAACTGCACGATGTTGGCCAGCGTCGCCGGCGCCGGCTTGCCTTTGTTCACTTCCGACCACATCAGCGCGGCCACTTCATCGACCAGATTGGCCGCCTCGGCGCGCACCTTGCTGTCGGTCTGCGTCTGCAACATCGACGCCTGCAGGCCGACGATGCCAAGGATGCCGATGGCGAACAGCAGAACCGCCACCATCACCTCGATCAACGCGAAGCCGGCTGTACTGCGCACACCGATGCCAGGCGCGCGATGGGAGTGATGGAGTGTCTTCATGGGTTCGTCGTCCATTGGCATGGCTGACTTCAGTTGCATCCCGCCGGGACGGCCAGGCACACGCGCGGGTCGTTGGCGTCGGTGACGGCCGGGTCACACATCCGGATCTGACCGCCCGCATTGATGGCGATGTTCAGCGCGCGTGTCGTCGTGTCGCTCGGATTGCTGACCTTTATGCACGCGATCGGCGAGGCGTTCGAGATCTGGCCGTAGCCGTTGAACATCACCGTGGTCGCACCCGCGCCGGCGGCGTCCTGGGCTGCCACGCTGAGCGCGATGGCGGTGTCGCCGGGTGGCCTGACCGCCACGAAGGTGTCGCGGTCGGCGGCGCATTTGCCGGCCGGTGAGGCGACCGCCACGACCCAGCCCGAGCTGGTGGACGACAACGCGCAACCGTCGGACATCGACACCGCGTCGACATCGGAGACCAGGAAGAAGCCGACCGGCTGGTTGCGCCGCACCGCTTCGTTGCGCGCCTGCTGCAACCCCGCCGAGATCGACTCGGCCGCGGTGCGCAGCCGTGTGTTGCGAATCCAGGCGCCCGCGCTCGGCATCATCGCCGCGAGCAGGAACCCCGCGATCGTGATCGCGATGACGACCTCGATGATCGTGAAGCCGCGCTGTTTCATCGTCGGCTCCATCAGTTGTCGCAAGCGGTGGAGGACTTGGTCAACCAGCAGGCCGCCGTCGACGCGCTGCTGGCGAACTTGCTCGTGCCCTTGGTGCCGACGTTGTTGATGGTGTAGTCGTAGCCGGTCGTCAGCCCGCCGCTGCCGGTGGCGGTGATGATGAAGGACTGCAGCGGCGTGGCGGCCGCGGCGCCGGGGCCGCAGCTGATGGTGAAGAACTTGGTGCTGACCGGAAACGCGCTGTACCCGGGCAGCTGCGGGCAGGTGGTCGTGTTGGACGCGGTGCCGTAGAACTTGTTGTCCTGGTACCACTGCTCCATCTTCACGCGCATGTCCGCCAGCGTGGTGAACGCGTCGGACAGCTGGCCGCGCCGCGCATAGTTCTGGTACGACGGCATGGCGATCGACGCCAGGATGGCCACCAGCGCCACTGCGACCACCAGTTCGATCAGGGTGAAACCCGCGGCATCGCGGCGCGAGGAGATGAGTCGGTTCGTAGTCATGCGCTGATCTCGGCTGTTGAATGGACGTGGTTGAGCCACGTGGCGAGATCAGCTTGGGCCATGGGCCGTCGAACGAACGGTCACATCCGCGGTCGGGGGTCTGAAAAGCGGAAGTAGTTGGCACTGCGCGGCCGCGCCGGCCCGCCTAGAAGAATGTGCTTACACAGCGGCGTGCCGCCCGTCGCAAACGCGCGACCGCTCGTCGCGCGGGCCGGATCAGGCTTCGCGCGTGGCGACCGTGGCGGCGTCGAGGTGGCCGGTGTCGCCCCAACCGACGAGCATCAGGCCCTGATCACCGTGCAGCAGGCGATTGATCGACGCGTTGTCGATCGTCCACGTGCGCGGCGCGTCGAGCGGCACGCGAGCCGCCGCCCGGTACAGGCAGTCGAGCACGCCGCCGTGTGTGACCCACACGACCACGCGGCCGGCGTGTTGGTCGATCAATCGCTCGGCCACGCCCACGCAGCGCTCGTAGAAAGCCGCCAGGCTTTCGCCCTTGGGTGGCGCGAACGCGGGATCGCGAGCGCGCCAGCGTGCGGTGTCGTCGGGCCAGTGTCGAGCGATGTCGGCATAGGTGAAGCCCTCGAATAGGCCGAACGACCGTTCGCGCAAACCGCGCTCGCGCTGCACCGGCAGGGCTCGCGCCCCCGCGAGCGGCGCCGCGGTGTCCATCGCGCGTGACAGATCGCTGGCCACGACGGCATCGATCGGCTCGTGGGCCAACGCTTGCGCCAGTTGCTGCGCCTGCCAACGGCCCAGCGCATCGAGCGGGGTGTCGAGCTGACCCTGCATGCGCGTTTCCGCATTCCAGGCGGTCTGCCCGTGGCGGATCGCGATGATGCGAGTGGCTTGATTCAACGTCGCTGATCGCGCGTCAGGCGCGCGCCAATCGACGGTTCAGCGTGTAGGTACCCGACAGCGTGGCTTCAGCCAAGACCTTGCCGGCAAGCGCTTCGCGCACCTGCGGCCCGGTGAACGCACCTTCCACCGCCAAGCGGTCGACCGACACCGCGTACAGCGTGAACACGTAGTGGTGCACCAGCGAATCGTTGAACGGCGGGAACGGCCCGTCGTAGCCGAAGTACTGGCCCGCCATCTGCGCATCGCCGGCGAACCAGCCGGTGTAGTCGTTCAGCCCGTGGCGCGCACCATGCCCGGCAGCCGGACCCGGTTTGCCGCGCGCTGTGAAGCCGCGGCTGAACTGACCTTCGCCGATGGCGCCCAGGCCGGGCGCGATGTCGACCATCACCCAGTGGAAGAAATCCACGCGCGGCAAGTCCGCGGGTATCTCGCGGTCGCTCTTGTTGACGTCGTCGCCGCGGCTGGGCACGTCGAAGTCATGACAGATCAATACCAGCGAGCGGGTGCCGTTGGGCAGCTCGCTCCAGCCCAGATGCGGGTTGATGTTGTCGGAGAAGCCCACACCGCCCGCCGCTTCGATCTTGCCTGCGGCATAACGCGCCGGAATCGCATCGCCGTTGGCCCAGCTGTCGCTCCACAACTTCATCGCTGCACCCGCTCCTCAAACGCCCCACACGATCGGCTCGCCGGCCGCAAGGGCACGTTTCATCATCTCGACCATCGGCCACACGCGCTGCTTCAGGCCGACACCGCGCTCGCCTTCGGCATCGGCGGGCAACCGCTCTTGCGCCGCCGCATCCTGCAACGCCTGCATGGCGGCGCCCATGTCGGCGGTTTCGATGATGCCCTTGGCCGCCGGCTCACGACCGATCAGCCGCATCAGTTGGTCACCATGGGGCTGCAGCATGATCACGTCGCCTGCGGCCTTGCTCTTGAACTTGTAGATCACGTCACTTGTACATGTAGGCGCGCTGGAACGGAAACGCCGACTGCGCACCGCGCATCGGCCCGTCATCGATGTTGCCGCTCGGACGGCCCGCCAGCATCTGGTGCAGCGAGATCCAACCGCGCTCGAAACTCATCGCCGAACCGGCGAGATACAGCCGGTAGGCACGCACGACCTTCTCGCCGGCCACTTCGGCTGCGTGCGCCAGGCGCGATTCCAATGCGTCGGACCAAGCCCACAAGGTGCGCGCGTAGTGTGGCCGCAGGTTCTCGACGTCCAGCGCCTCGAGGCCGCAGTCGGCCATCTCGCGCAGCACGTGCGACAGGTGCAGCAGCTCACCGCCGGGGAAGATGTAGCGCTCGATGAAGTCGCCGATGCCCGCGCCGAGCTGCGAGTTGCGGGTGCCGCCGGCGGTGATGCCGTGGTTCATCAGCAAGCCGCCCGGCTTGAGCAGGCGGCGAATCTTTGCGAAATAGGTCGGCAGCATCGCGCGACCCACGTGTTCGAACATGCCGATCGAGGCGATCTTGTCCCACGGCTCGTCCTCGGGCAGCGCACGGTAGTCGAGCAGCTTCATGTCGACGCGGCCTTGCAGTCCGCGCTCGCCGATCAGACGGGTCACGTGCGCGTGCTGGTTCTTCGACAGCGTGATGCCGGTGGCCTTGACACCGTAGTGCTCGGCCGCCCACAGCAGCAGGCCGCCCCAGCCCGCTCCGATGTCGAGGAAACGCTCGCCTTCGCGCAGCATCAGCTTGCGGCACACGTGATCGAGCTTGGCCTCTTGCGCCTGTGCCAGCGGCATGCTGGCCTCGCGGTAGTAGGCACACGAGTAGACACGGCGCGCGTCGAGCCACAGCGCGTAGAAGTCGTCGGACACGTCGTAGTGGAATTGCACCTGCCGTGCATCGGTTTCGGCGTTGTGGTGACCCACCGACTTGGCGGTGCGCAACAGTTCGCGCCACCACGAGCCGGCGCTACCGGCCGTGGGGTCGCCGCCGATCAGCTGGGCGGCCACGGCCATCACGTCGCGCATGCTGCCGTCGACGCGCAGGCGGCCCTCGACATAGTCGCCGGCCAGCAGCCCGACTTGGCCGGCTGCCAAGTGGGCCAGCGGCGCGAGCTCGCGCAATGTCAGCGTCACGCGGGCACCGTTGGCGCCCAGGCGGCGCCCGCCGGGCAGCACCACGGCGGCGCCGGTCTCCAGATTGGCAAACTTGCGCCCGATCAGGTTGTCAATGGGGTTCATGGCCACGCGCGAAATCGACGGTCGTGGCATGACTGTACGGGTTATTCCGAGCCTCGCAATGCGGGGTCGTCAGTACGCCCGCCCTGCGCGGGGCCGGCGGGGCCCGGCGCGGTGGTGTCAGCGCGACACGACGCGCAGGTGACGGCCCTTGGCCGCCTGGCTGCGCAGGCGCTGCTCGAAGCTGAACGGATCGAGCGCGGACGCGAACAGAAAGCCCTGCAGCTCGTCGCAGCCCTCTTGTGCCAGGAAGCGGCGCTGCGGTTCGGTTTCCACACCCTCGGCGTTGACCTTGAGGTTGAGCGCGCGGGCCATCTGAATCACCGCGCGCGCGATCGCGGTGTCGCTCTCGTCGGCGGGGAGGTTTCGAATGAAGCTCTGGTCGATCTTGAGCTTGTCGATCGGAAACCGCTTCAGGTATGCCAGGCTCGAGTAGCCGGTGCCGAAGTCGTCGATCGCGAGCTTCACGCCCAGTTGCGACAGCGCGTGCAGCCGCTGCAGTGCCTCGCCGGCGTCGCGCACGAGGATCGATTCGGTCAGCTCGAGCTCCAGCAGAGCGCCGGGCAGGTCGGCCGCAGCCAGCGCCGCAGCCACCCGCTCGACGAAATCGGCCTGCTGGAACTGCAGCGCCGACACGTTGACCGCCACCTTGACCGGTACCCCCTTGCTGCGCCAGTTCGCGGCCTGCCGCGCCGCTTGGGCGAGCACCCATTCGCCCAACGCGACGATGAATCCCGACTCCTCCGCCACGGCGATGAACTGCGCGGTCGGCACGTCACCCAACTCCGGATCGCGCCATCGCATCAGCGCCTCGGCGCCGATGATGGTCGCGCCGGCCATGTCGAACTGCGGCTGGTAGACGAGCCGAAAGCGCTGCGCGGTCAGTGCCTGGCGCATCGCATGGTCCAGCCGCATGCGCGTGCGCAGGTCGGCGTCGTGGCTGGGCTGGTGAAAGCGAAACCCCGCACGGCCACCCTGCTTGGCGCGCTGCATCGCGGTTTCGGCGTGACGAATCAATTCGCTGCCCGTGGCGCCGTCACCCGGAAACAGCGTGATGCCGATGCTGCAGGTGAGCGTGAACTGGCTGCCGTCGAAGGCATAGCCGCGGCCGGTGACCTCGAGCACCCGCGCGGCCGCGATTTCGGCACCGCGCTGGTCCGCGGCGTGCACCAGCATCGCGAACTGGTCGCCGCCGACACGGGCCAGCAGATCGCCTTGCCTGAGGCAGGTCTTGATGCGCTCGCCCACTTCGACCAGCACGCGGTCACCGACATCGGCACCCAGGCTGTCGTTGATCTGCTTGAAGCGATCGAGGTCGAGCAGCAGCAGCGCAAAGCCGCCGCGATCGCGCCGCGCCTGCGCCAGGGCCAGCTCCAGCGAGTCGCCGAGATGGCGTCGATTGGGCAGGCCGGTGAGCGCGTCGGTGGTGGCCATCGCCTCGATGCGTCGATCGGCGTTGACGAGTTCGGTGCGGTCGCGAAATGCCCACACGCGGCCGATCGGTCGGCCGCGGCAGATCTGCGGCTGCGTCACCATTTCCAGCGTGCGGCCCGACAGCAACTGCAGCGTTTCGGTGGCGCGCATCAGCGCCGACTCTTGCAGCACGGCCAGATGGCGCTGGTAGTTGCGGCTGTCGGCCACGCTGCGTCGCATCCAGTCGAACACGCCGTCGTCGTGAGCGCCGTTCAGCAGGTCTTTGGGCACGCTCCAGATCGCGGCAAAACGCTGGTTGAAAGCACGGATGCGCCCGGCCAGGTCGGTCACCAGAATCCCGTCGGCGGTGGATTCAAGGGTCGCCTGCAGCTCGGCCAGCAAGGTCTCGCGATCGAGCTGCTCGCGCAGCTGCTCGCTGCGGTCACGCAGCACGACCAGGTAGTGCGACGGTGCAGCGCCGCCCCGGTTCAACGGCGCGATGCGTCGCACCACGTGCAGCATCCGGCCATCGGCGGCCAGGGTTGCGGCATTGGAATCGAGCCGCCCGGCGTGGCCGGCCTTGACGTCGTGCCAGAACGCCAGGTCCTCGGGTGTCCCGATCAGCGCGGCCGGACCGATCTCGCGCGCCCGCGCCTCGTCCAGCGCAAGCAACTGCAACGCTGCGCGGTTGATGCCCACCAGAGCGAGGCCGCGCGCGTCGACGATCCACGCCGCCTCGCCCATGGCATGCAGCATGACCAACCAGGCCGGCAGGCCCGGCTGCACGTCGGTGGCGCGGTCAACGGGGGCACCGGCGCCGTCGCGCTCGGCGCTCAAGCCACCTGCTCCTGCCCGAATTCCGATCGCGGCGGCGGTGCCGGTTCGAAGAAGTAGATGACCCGCTGCTGCGGCGACAGGTACTGCAGGGCGTGGTCCGGCAGTTGCGACGCGCGCAAACTGCGCCGGATCCCCAGATCGGCGTGATGTTCGAGGTTGATGTGCAGCGCCTCATCGGCCGGCACCTGCGGGTCGAACACCAGCACACGCGGCTTGAGAGGGCGCGTGGAGTTGACGTTGGTGACCAGCGCGAAACGATCGTCGGTGAGTTGCACCACCGAACCCGGCGGGTACACGCCCATCATGCGGATGAAGGCGTTGAGCATCGAGGCGTCGAACTTCGAGCGCGTCTGCGCGAAGATCAGCGACAACGCTTCATGCGGCGTCAGCGCGTGCGCCGGGATCAACGGGTCGCACAGGTTGTCGTAGCGATTGGCCAGCGCGACGATGCGCGCCGCCGCACTCATGCGATCGACGCTGAGCCGGCTTGGAAAGCCGGTGCCGTCGGCCATCTCGTGGTGTTGGGCGATCACCAGCAATGCCGCCGGGTTCAGGCCCATGCGCTTGCCCAACGCGACGCCGCGTGCCACGTGCTCTCGATACGAGGCCTGATCGGCTGGCGCCGCCTGCGCATCGGGCTGGCGCACGCGTTCGGGGAGCTCCAGCTTGCCCACGTCGTGCAGCAGGGCGCCGACGCCGACGTCGAGCATCTCGTGTTCGTTGAAAGCAAACACGCGACCCATCAACATGGAGATCACCGCCACGTTCAACGCGTGCGCGATGGCACGGTCGGCGCGGGCGTCGGCCAGCACGCGGATGCACATCTCGCCGTCGACCAGCATCTTGCTCAGCAACGCGCGGCTCAGACCTTCGGCGGCCGCGCGCGCAGCCTCCGGCCGGCTGACGACGCACTCGGTGGCCGCCTTCAATGACGTGGCGGCTTCGCTGTATTGGCGTGCGCAAAGTCGGCTGGCCTCGCGTTGCGCCGCCAGTTGGCGGCGCCGCTCTTGCGCACGCGCCGCTGCAGCCGCTTCGGGACCCATGGCTGCGGACGTCGTCCCCTGCGCGGCCGGCGCCGCGGTCTCGACATCGACCGCCGGCGGCGACGGATCCGGCGCCGCGTCGCTGTCGAGCGAGCTCTTGTCCGGACTCCAGCGCACCTGGGTCAGGCCCAGATTGCGGATCGTCGCGATCTGATCGGCTGACGTCAGTTTGAAGCTCGACAGCGCGAACGGATGCGCCCACCAACCCAGATCGAGGTGGACGAACATTCCGACACGCAGATCATCGACGGCGATCGTGGCCGACACCATGCAGACTCCGTTGCGGCCGTCGCGGTGCACCGGCCTCGGGAATGACATCGGCAACCGCAGCGGCAAACTTGAACCGGCTCGGGGCCTCGTTGCATGTCGTCTCGCGTGAGCCATCGCACGGGCCCGCGCACGACACGGCCCAATCGCAACCAAGCGTCACATCGGATGAAGTGGCCCAGCAGCCCGGTTGTTCCGGCTGCGCTGCCGGTGGCCCACTCCAACGAGCGCGCCGGCCGTCAGCGATCGATCCGCGTAGACAACACGATCGCCGACGTGGTGCGCTCCACGCCGTCGAGCGCGCCGATGCGATCAATCAAGTGGTCGAGTTCACCGATCGAAGCGGCCGCGACGATCGCGATCAGGTCGAAGGGCCCGCTCACAGAGTGCAGCGTGCGCAGCTCGGGAATGCGCCGCAAGGCGGTCTCGATGGCCAGCGCCTTGCGCGGCTCCAGCGTGATCAGGATGTGGGCCCGCACCAGCGACGTGTCGGCGTCGGCGCCAACCTTCACGGTGTAGCCCACGATCACGCGCTGCCGCTCCAGGCGGGCCAGGCGGCTTTGCACCGTGGTGCGCGACAGCTTGAGCCGCCGCGCCAGCTCCGAGGTCGCCGCGCGCGCGTTTTCGCGCAGCAACGCCAGCAAGGCACGGTCGGTGTCGTCGAGGTGGGCTGCGCTCATTGCCGAACATTGTCGGCGATTTGCCGAGCCAATTCAATCAGTTCGTCAGCCTGAAATGTTCAGTTTGCTGCATCTCCACCGACAATCCAAGGCGTTGCTGCGCTCCGATTGGCGCGGCCAGGAGTGCCTCATGAAAGACGTGTTGATCGTTGGTGCCGGCAAGATCGGGCAGGTGGCCGCGGAGTTGTTGGCCCACACCGGGGACTATCAGGTCACGCTGGCGGACCGGTCGCTGGCCGCCTTGGGTGCCGTGGGCCGCGGCCGCCACCTCGTCCCCGAGGTGCTCGACGTCGCCGACGCCGACGCGCTGCGCCGGGCCATGAGCGGGCGCTTCGCGGTGCTCAGCGCGGCCCCCTACCACCTGACCGTGAAGATCGCCGAGGTCGCCCTCGCCACCGCCACCCACTATCTGGATCTGACGGAAGACGTCGCCAGCACGCGGCGCATCCGTGAACTGGCCCAGGACGCCCGCAGCGCCTTCATTCCGCAGTGCGGGTTGGCGCCGGGCTTCATCTCGATCGTCGCGGCCGACCTGGCGCGGCGCTTCGACAAACTCGACAGCGTGCGCATGCGCGTCGGTGCGCTGCCCGCCTACCCGAGCAACGCCTTGAACTACAACCTGACCTGGAGCACCGAGGGCGTCATCAACGAATACATCGAGCCCTGCGAAGCCATCGTCGATGGTCGCCGCGTCGAAGTGCCGGCGCTCGAGGAGCGCGAAGAGTTCTCGTTCGACGGCGTGCTCTACGAGGCTTTCAACACCTCGGGTGGCTTGGGCACGCTGGCCGAAACGCTGGAAGGCCGCGTGCGCACGCTCAACTACCGCACCATCCGCTACCCCGGCCACGCCGCGATCATGAAGGCGTTGCTGCACGACCTGCGGCTGCGCGAGCGCCGCGAACTGCTGAAGGACATCCTCGAAAACGCCGTGCCGGCAACGATGCAGGACGTGGTGGTGATCTTCGTCACCGTGAGCGGCTGGCGCGAAGGCCGGTTGATGCAGGAGACCTACGCGCGCAAGATCTACGCGCAGGTGCAGGCCGGCAAGCTGCGCAGCGGCATTCAGGTGACCACGGCGGGCAGCGCTTGTGCGATGCTCGATCTGCTGGCCCAGGGCCGCTTGCCGCAACGCGGCTTCGTGCGCCAGGAAGACGTCGCACTCGACGACTTTCTGGGCAACCGCTTCGGCAGCGTTTACGCGCAGGCGGATCAGGCGCGCGCCGCGTAGGCCGCTCCGCGCCACTGCGTCGGTGTGCGGCCCGACAGGCGCTGGAAGAAGCGCGTGAAGTAGCCGGCGTCGCCGAAACCGAGGCCGAGCGCGATCTGCTTGACGCTCAATGTGGTGTAGGCCAGGTCGCGTTGCGCCTCGAGCATCACGCGCGCATGCAGCATGGCGAGCGCAGGCCGGCCGGTGAGTTGCCGGCACACCCGGTTCAGCTGTGTGGGCGTGATGCGCAGTTGCTGCGCCAACACCGACAGTGGAGGCTGCGAACGGTACGACGCATCGATCAGCGCGCGGTAGCGCTCCAGGTGCATCGCGGCGCGCGAGCCGCGCTGTGCGCGCTGCGACTCCACGCGTGGCGCGGCGCGCTCCAGCGCCACCAGCAGCGCGCACAGCGCGGCGTCGATGGCCAGCGCCCGCCACGGCTGCGTGCCGAGGAACTCGGCCTTCAATTGCGTCACCGCGCGCCCGAGCGACGTGATCGAATCGCCTTGCAGCGCAATCATCCGCGGCTGCAGCAGCCGTGACGGCAGCGCAGGCGCGGCCGCCAACATCTGCTCGACATGCGCCTGCAATACGGTGAACACGCTGCCGTCGATGCCCGGCTTGAAGCGAAAGCCGTGCGGCACCAGCGCCGGCACGCTGAGCACGCAGGGCCCGCGCAGCGGCCACAGCTGGCCGTCGACCGTGGCCTGTCCGCTGCCGCGGCGGATGTACAGAATTTGAAAGAGCGAGGCGTGGCGGTGGGCCTGGATTTCCCAACCGTGGCGGCGGCTGCGCTCGGCGATCGACTCGCAATGCAGCCAGTCGGTCGCAGGCCGGTTGTCGGCCTCACCGTACAGCGTGTAGGTCGGCAGGCGTGCGGCGTTGACATGGGCCATGGCGGTGACGCGAGAAGCGGGAGCGCGATAGGTTCGAATTGTGAAAGAGCTGGTGTCATCCGTCCATTGAGGAGCGACCCGCCCGCGCCTAGGCTCGCCACATTCGAGGTTTCGCAACAGCGGGCCCGCAGGAGAGAAACACCATGCGCACCCAGGTCGTGATCGTCGGCGCCGGTCCGTCCGGCTTGCTGCTCGGCGGCTTGCTCAGCAAAGCCGGCATCGACAACACCATCGTCGAGCAGCGCAGCGGCGACTACGTGCTCGGACGTATCCGCGCCGGCGTGCTGGAGCAGGTGACCGTCGATCTGCTCGATGAACTCGGCGTCGGCGCGCGCATGCACGCCGAAGGCCTGCCGCACGACGGCTTCGAACTGTGCTTCGGCGGGCGGCGCCATCGCATCGATCTGCTGGGCCTGACCGGCAAGCGCGTGATGGTCTATGGCCAGACCGAGGTCACACGCGACCTGATGCACGCGCGCGAAGCCTCGGGCCGCACCACCGTCTACGAAGCCGACGACGTGAGCCTGCACGACATCGACGGCGCACGCCCCAGCGTGCGCTATCGCCAGAATGGGCGCACGCACACGATCGAGGCCGACTTCATCGCCGGCTGCGACGGCTTTCACGGCGTGTGCCGCGCCAGCGTGCCCAAGGACCGCATCACGCTGCACGAGAAGGTGTACCCGTTCGGCTGGCTGGGCGTGCTGGCCGACGTGCCACCGGCGTCGCACGAGCTGATCTATCTCAACCACGACCGCGGCTTCGGCCTGTGCAGCATGCGCAGCCGCACGCGCAGCCGCTACTACGTGCAGTGTTCGCTGGACGACCGCATCGAGCAATGGTCCGACGACAGGTTCTGGACCGAGCTGCGCGCGCGCTTGCCAGACGACGCCGCGGCGCATTTGGTCATCGGCCCGTCGCTCGAGAAGAGCATCGCGCCGCTGCGCAGCTTCGTCGCCGAACCGATGCGTTTCGGCCGCTTGCTCCTGGCCGGCGACGCCGCGCACATCGTGCCGCCCACCGGCGCCAAGGGCTTGAACCTGGCCGCCACCGACGTGGGCTATCTCGCGCAGGGGTTGATCGGCCACTACAAGGGCGACGCGGCCGAACTCGATCGTTACTCCGAGCGTTGCCTGCGCCGCATCTGGCGCGCCGAGCGGTTTTCGTGGTGGATGACCTCACTGATGCACAACTTCCCGACCAGCAGCACGTTCGACCGCAAGGTGCAGATGGCCGAGCTCGACTACCTGGTGCACTCCGAAGCCGCGTCGAAGGCGCTGGCCGAGAACTACGTGGGCTTGCCGATGTAGGCGCGCACCGCGCAAGTCCCCGTGCCGCCGCGAAACGCCGCTGGCATGATGCGGCGAAGCTGAGAGGCCCGCATGATTCTCGAGACCGCCGACATCCGCGCTGCTCGCGCCGACGCATTGGCCGCCGCCGCGCTCGAGTTCGACGGCGGCGGTTTTCAGCACACCCTGGCGCGGCGGATCGCCCACCGCACCGAGAGCCAGAACCCCGAGCGGGCGGGCGCATTGCACGCCTACCTGAGCGACGAGATCGCACCGTCGTTGTCGGCACTGGGCATGCACAGCGAGGTGTTCGACAACCCGATCGCCGGCAAGCAGCCGCTGCTGATCGGCCGTCGCATCGAGGATGCGTCGTTGCCCACGGTGCTGGTGTATGGCCATGGCGACGTGGTGCGTGGCCTCGAAGGGCGCTGGCGCGACGGACTCGACCCCTGGCGGCTGAGTGCACAGGGCGACCGTTGGTACGGACGCGGCAGTGCCGACAACAAAGGCCAGCACAGCATCAACATCGCGGCGCTCGCTGCGGTGCTGGCGGCGCGCGGCGGACGGCTCGGCTTCAACCTCACCTGGCTGGTCGAGATGGGCGAGGAAACCGGCTCGCCGGGGCTGGCCGAGTTCTGTCGCACGCACCGCGAGGCGCTGTCGGCCGACGTGCTGATCGCCAGCGACGGCCCGCGCCTGCGCGCCGATCGACCCACCGTGTACCTCGGCACCCGTGGCGTGGCCAACTTCGATCTCACACTCAAGCTGCGCGACGGCGGCCACCACTCGGGCAACTGGGGCGGCCTGCTGCGCAACCCGGGCACGGTGCTGTCGCACGCCATCGCGAGCCTGGTCGACTCGCGCGGAGCGATCATCATCGATGCCCTGCGCCCGCCGCCGATCCCACCCGCCGTGAAACGCGCGCTGGCCGACATCGAGGTCGGCGGCGGCGCCGATGACCCGGCCATCGACGCCGACTGGGGCGAACCGGGCCTCACACCGGCCGAACGGGTGTTCGGCTGGAACACCATCGAGGTGTTGGCCGTCGGCGTGGGCAATCCAGCGCAGCCGGTCAACGCGATTCCGCACGAGGCGCGCGCCACGCTGCAGCTGCGCTTCGTGGTCGGCACCGATGCATCGCACCTGCGCGAGCACGTGCGGTCGCACCTGCGTCAGCGCGGCTTCATGGACATCGAGGTCAGCGAACCGGTCGTGATGGCGGCCACACGATTGGACCCCGACAACGACTGGGTGCGCCTCGCGCTGCGCTCGATCGAGCAGACCACCGGTCAGCGCCCGGCCTTGCTGCCCAACCTCGGCGGCTCGTTGCCCAACGACGTGTTCGCCGACATCCTCGGCCTGCCCACCGTGTGGGTGCCGCACTCGTACCCGGCGTGTTCGCAGCACGCCCCCAACGAGCATGTGCTGGCGCCGCTGATGCGCGAGGGCTTGATGATGATGACCGGCCTGTTCTACGACCTCGGCGAGCAGGCCACCACGCTGCCGCGCCGCGCCCGCGCGAAGGAGACCTCATGACAGCGACCAACCTCGCGGATTGCACGGCCATCGAACTGCTGGCGCTGTACCGCTCGCGCCAGGCCTCACCGGTGGAAGCCACCCACGCGGTGTTGGCGCGCATCGAGCGCCTCAACCCCAAGCTGCTCGCGTTCTGTCATCTGGCGCCCGACGAGGCCATCGACAGCGCTCGGGCCAGCGAGGCGCGCTGGCGGCGCGGCGAGCCCTGCGGTGCGCTCGACGGCGTGCCCGCCTCGATCAAGGACCTGATCCTCGCGAAGGGCTGGCCCACGCTGCGTGGTAGCCGCACGGTCGATGCCAACCAACCCTGGGACGTCGACGCCCCGGCCAGCGCCCGCTTGCGCGAGGCGGGCGCGGTGCTGCTCGGCAAGACCAGCACGCCGGAGTTCGGCTGCAAGGGCGAGACCAACTCGCCGCGCACCGGCATCACGCGCAACCCGTGGGATCCGAGCAAGACGCCCGGTGGCTCCTCGGGTGGCACGGCAGCCGCGATCGCCGCCGGCCTAGGCCCGCTGTCGGTGGGCACCGACGGCGCCGGCAGCGTGCGCATTCCGGCCGCGTTTTGCGGCAACTTCGGCCTGAAGCCGAGCTTCGGCCGCGTGCCGGCGTATCCGCTGTCGCCGTTCGGCACCGTGGCACACCTGGGCCCGCACACGATGAGCGTTGGCGACGCGGCCTTGATGCTGACCGTGCTGGCGCAGCCCGATGCACGCGACTGGACCTCGCTGCCGTTCGACCCCCGCGACTATTCGATCGGACTCGACGATGGCATTCGCGGGCTGCGCGTCGCCTGGTCACCGGCGCTCGGCTACGCGAAGAACGTGCATCCCGAGATCGCCGCCGCATGCGCCAAGGCGGTGGAGGACTTGCGCGCACTCGGTGCCCACATCGAGGCCGTCGACCCGGGCTTCGACGACCCGCTGGACATCACCTGTGGACTCTGGTTCGTCGGCGCCTGGACCCTGTGGAACACGCTGACTGCGGAACAGCAGAAAGTGACCGACCCCGACTTCGTCGCCCAAGCGGAACTGGGCGCCAGGATCAGCGCGCTCGAAGTGCAGCGGTTGAACCTGCGCCGCGGCGTGCTGGGTTCGCAGATGCGCCAGTTCATGCAACGCTTCGATTTGCTGGTCACACCCACCGTCGCGGTGCCGGCCTTCGAGGCGCGACCCGCCGGGCATACGCCGTTCGACACCGCGTCGATGCTGGGCTGGACGCCGTTTTCCTACCCATTCAACCTGACCCAGCAGCCGGCGTGCACGATTCCCTGCGGGCTCACGTCGGCCGGCTTGCCGATCGGCCTGCAGATCGTCGGGCCGATGTTCGGCGACGCGTTGGTGCTGCGCGCCGCGCGCGCGTATGAATCGGTGCGCCCGATTGTGCGGCCCGATCTGAGTCGGCTCATGTGAGAGCATCGGCTCCAGGCGTGAGCAGCGAACCGATCACCGACCTCGACGCGCACGAGCTGTCGCGCGCGATCCACTCGCGCGACCTGTCCTGCGTCGAGGTGATGCACGCCTACCTGTCGCGCATTCACCGGCTGAACCCGCATTGCAACGCCATCGTCAATCTGGCTGGTGACGACACGCTGCTCGCGCAGGCGGCCGAGCGCGATGCCGAGCTCGCGCGCGGCGCCAGCCGCGGCTGGCTGCACGGCATGCCGCAGGCGATCAAGGACACCGGCCAGGCCGCCGGTTTCCCCACCACGTTCGGCAGCGTGCTGATGAAGGACGCGGTGGCGCGCGTCGACAGCATCTTCGTCGAGCGCATGAAGACCGCGGGGTGCATCGTGGTGGGCAAGACCAACATGCCCGAGTTCGGGCTCGGCTCGCACACCTACAACGCGCTGTTCGGCGTCACCGGCAATGCCTGGGATCGCCGCGTCAGCGCGGGCGGCTCCAGCGGCGGTGCGGCGGTGTGCCTCGCGCAGCGTTTGTTGCCGCTGGCCGATGGTTCCGACTTCATGGGCAGCCTGCGCAACCCGGCAGGCTGGAACCACGTGTTCGGCCTGCGGCCCAGCCAGGGCCGCGTGCCGATGTGGCCGGTGGCCGACGTGTGGTTGCGCCAGCTCGGCACCGACGGGCCGATGGCGCGCAGCGTGCGCGATCTGGGCGCGCTGCTGTCGATCCAGGCTGGCCACGACCCGCGCGCGCCGCTGTCGATCGCGCAAGGCCCGCAGTCGTTCGTACCCGATTCGTCGGCGTCGCTGCGCGGCGCGCGCATCGCTTGGCTGGCCGATCTCGGCGGCCACCTGGCGCTCGAGCCCGGCATCGCTGCCGTCTGCGAGCAAGCGCTGCAGACCATGGCCGGCGCCGGCGCGATGGTGCAGCCGCTGAACTCGTTGGGTGTGGATCTGCACCGCGTGTGGCAGGCGTGGCTGACCTGGCGACGGTTCCTGGTCGCGCCCAATGTCGGCGCCGCATTGGCGCTGCCCGGCGCCCGCGAACGCATCAAGCCCGAAGCGCTGTGGGAATACGACGAGGCGCAAAATCTGAAGGCGGTCGACTTGATGCGAGCCAGCGAGATGCGCACGCGCTTTCACGCGCAGCTGATCGGGCTGTTCGGCCGCTTCGACGCGCTGGCGTTGCCGGTGGCGCAGGTGTGGCCGTTCGATGTCAACCAGCATTGGCCGCGCGAGATCGCAGGCCGCTCGATGGACACCTACCACCGCTGGATGGAAGTGACGCTGTATGCCACGTTGGCCGGCCTGCCGGCGATCAGCGTGCCCGCCGGGTTCGACGCGGCCAACCGCCTGCCGATGGGCCTGCAGCTGATCGGCCGCCCGCACGGCGATGCCGCGTTGCTGCAACTCGCCGCCGGCTACGAGACGTTGATCGGTCAGCTGTTGGCGCGTCGACCGCCCGAACCCGAAGGCAGCGCGACATGATGCGCAGCACGGTGCGTCGCCGCCGCGCCCGCGCCCTCCGATGAGCGCTCGACTGCCGTCGCCGTATCGCGACGAATCGCCGCTCGTCGGCGAGTTGCTGCAGTCGCTGTCGGGTCGGCTCGACTGGCCTGCGGTGATCGCTCAGGCCACGCCGTGGGTGCAGGCGGTGCGCGACCAGCCGGCGCCGTTCTGGGCGCTCGAATCGCTGCTGCGCGAATACCCCATCAATAGTGCCGAGGGTTTGGCGCTGATGCGCCTGGCCGAGGCGCTGCTGCGGGTGCCGGACGCCGAAACCGCCATCGCATTGACCGCCGACCAGCTCGGCCGCGCCGACTTTGCCGGCGAGGGCGACGGTGATTCACCGCACCGTTTGTTGGCCACGCTGTCGGCCAGCGCCATCGGCCTGGCCAAACGCTGGTTGCCCGAGATCGGCGAACCACCCGGACTGTTCGAACGGCTCGGCGCCAGGACGGTGGTCGCGGCCACCGTGCGCGCGATCCAGTTGCTGGGCCGGCAGTTCGTGCTCGGCCGCCACATCGGCGAAGCGCTGGACGAAGCCGCCGCACAGCGAGGTGATCAAGCGCGCTTGCGCTTTTCGTTCGACATGCTCGGCGAAGGCGCACGCACCGAGCGCGACGCCTTGCGCTACTTGGCTTCGTACGACGCGGCGATCCGCGCCATCGTGGCGCGGCAAGACGGTGAGCCCCGCGACGATCAGGCCGCAGGGAACAGCGGCGCCTTCGTTCGCGACGGCATCTCGATCAAGCTGTCGGCGCTGCATGCACGCTACGAGGACGCACAGCACGCGCGCGTCATCGCCGAGCTGGTGCCGCGCCTGACTCCGCTGCTGGACCTGGCTGCCGCGGCCGACATCAACCTCGCCGTCGATGCCGAGGAGAGCGACCGCCTCGAGCTTTCGCTCGACGTGTTCGACGCGCTGGCCGCCCATGTGCAGCAGCACGCGCCGCGCTGGCGCGGTTTCGGCCTGGCGGTGCAGGCGTATCAAAGCCGGGTGCTGGCCGTCATCGACGAGGTGGCACGCATCGCGCGCACGCGGCAGCTGCAATTCATGGTGCGGCTGGTCAAGGGCGCCTACTGGGATGGCGAGATCAAGCGCGCACAAGAGGGCGGGCTCGACGGCTATCCGGTGTTCACGCACAAGCAGCACACCGACATCGCCTATCTGGGCGCGGCGCGCGCGCTGATCGAACACGACGCGGTGCTGATGCCGCAGTTCGCGACCCACAACGCGGGCACGATCGCGGCGATCGTGCAGATGGCCCGCGCACGCGGTGCCCGCTTCGAGATGCAGCGCCTGCACGGCATGGGTGAGGGCGTGTACCGCGAGGTGCTGGCCGAGCTGCCCGACTTGGCGCTGCGCGTGTACGCCCCGGTGGGCGAGCACCGCGACCTGCTGGCCTACCTGGTGCGGCGCTTGCTCGAAAACGGCGCCAATTCGTCGTTCGTGCACCAGCTCGCCGACGCCACGGTGCCGCCGCAGGAACTGCTGCGCTCGCCTTTGTATGCGTTGCCGGGCGTCGGTCAGCCGCTGCCGCGCGACCTCTATGGTCCGGCACGCCGCAATCCGCTGGGTGTCGACCTCGCCTGCGAGCCGCAGCGCGCGCCGCTGCTGGCTGCGTGGGCCCACACCAGCGTGCCCGCGGTGCGCGAGGCCGATGCCGCGCAAGTCGACGCCACGATGCGGCGGCTGCGCCAAGCCTGGCCCGCCTGGAACGGGGTGCCGGTGGCCGAGCGCGCCATGCTGCTCGAGCGCGCCGCCGATCGGCTCGAGGCGCGCCTGACCACTTATGCCGCACTGCTCGTGCGCGAGGGCCGCAAGACCTGGGGCGACTGTGTGTCCGAGGTGCGCGAGGCGATCGACTTCTGCCGCTACTACGCGCAGCAGGCGCGCACGCGTCTGGCGCCGATGGCGCTGCCCGGGCCGACTGGCGAGAGCAACGAGTTGCGGCTGCACGGCCGCGGCGTGTTCGTGTGCATCTCGCCGTGGAATTTTCCACTGGCGATCTTCGCCGGCCAGGTGGTGGCCGCGCTGGTCGCCGGCAACGTGGTGGCCGCCAAGCCGGCCGAACAAACCCCCGGCGTGGCCGCCGCGTTCGTCGCGCTGCTGCACGAAGCGGGGGTGCCCGTCGATGCGCTCGCGCTGCTGCACGGGCCCGGTGAATCGGTGGGCGCGGCGCTGGTGGCGCACCCGTTGAGCGCCGGCGTGTGCTTCACCGGCTCCACGCAGGTGGCCAAGGCGATTCAACGCAGCCTCGCCGCATCCGACGGGCCGATCGTGCCGCTGATCGCCGAGACCGGAGGCTTGAACGCGATGGTGGTCGACTCCACCGCGCTGCCCGAGCAGGTGGTCGACGCGGTGGTGCAAAGCGCGTTCCGTTCGGCCGGCCAGCGCTGCTCGGCGCTGCGCCTGCTGTGCGTGCACGACGGCATCGCCGCCCACCTGATCGAGATGCTGGCCGGCGCCATGCGCGAGCTGCGTGTCGGTGCACCCGAGCAGCTGGCCACCGACGTCGGCCCGGTGATCGACGCGCAGGCGCACGCCAACCTGATACGCCACGTGCATCGGCTCGAACGCGAAGCGCGGCTGCTGGCGCGCGCGCCGCTCGACGACCGCTTTGCGCACACCCACATCGCGCCGGTGGCCTTCGAGCTCGACGCCATCGAGGCGCTGCGCGAAGAGGTGTTCGGCCCGGTGCTGCACGTGGTGCGCTGGAGCGGCGAGGTCGACGCACTGGTGTCGCGCATCAACGCGCTCGGCTACGGCCTGACGCTGGGCATCCAGACCCGCATCGACAGCCGCGCGCTGCACATCGCCGAACACGCGGCGATCGGCAACGTCTACGTCAATCGCAACATGATCGGCGCCGTGGTCGGCGTGCAGCCCTTCGGCGGCGAGGGCCTGTCGGGCACCGGTCCCAAGGCGGGCGGCCCGCACTACCTGTATCGCTTTTGCGCCGAGCAGACCCTGACGATCAACACCGCCGCCGCCGGGGGCAACGCATCGCTGCTCGCCGGCAACGCCTGACCGCTGCGGCGATCAATCCGCCAGGCGCTCTTCGCGCCACAACGCGCAGGCTGCCTGCACCGGCCGATCGGAGAAACTGAACAGCACGCAGTCATCAGCGGCGTCCAGGCGCAGGGGTTGCCACGACGGCACGACGAAGTGATCGCGCGGCGCGAACTCGAAGCGCTGCTGCGCAGCACCTTGCCCGACCCATGCCACCCCGCGACCCTCGACCACGCTGAACACCGCGCCGTCGGTCTGTCGATACGGCCGGCCTCGAAAACCCGCCGGCAACAGCTGCAGGAACGCCGCCATCGTCGGCGTCGGCGCGCCGCCGCTGGCCGGGTTGACGTAGGCCAGCTTGACGCCGTCCCACGCGTCGATCGCGCCATCGTGCCGCAGCCGCACCAGCGCGTCACGCGAGCGCACGTACGGGTAGCTGAAGATCGGCGATGTGGCACCGTGCGGCGAGGCTTCGCGCAGCGGCGCCATGTTGGCGCCGTAGCGCGCGAGGTTGTGGCCTTCGGCGCGCGTCAATGCCTGTCGCTCGGTGGGTGCGTTCTCGGCGAAGCCCGCATCGAGAAAGCGCACCAGCGGAATGTCGAGGCCATCGAGCCACACCACCGGGCCCGCGGCCGCGCTGCCATGGTCGTGCCAGGTCCAGCTCGGCGTGATGATGAAGTCGCCCGGCTCCATCGTCGTGCGCTCGCCGTCGACCGCGGTGTAGGCGCCGCGCCCTTCGACCACGAAGCGCAATGCCGACTGCGTGTGGCGATGCGCGGGCGCCACCTCGCCAGGCAGGATCAACTGCAGGCCGGCATACAACGACTGCGTGACGCTGGCCAAGCCGGGCAGCGCCGGGTTCTCGAGCACCAGCACGCGGCGCACGGCCTCGGCCGCGCTGATGATCGTGCCCGATCGCATCAGATGCGGCCGCAGCGCGTCGTAGCGCCAATGCGCCGCCACGCAGGGTGTGCTCGGCTGCTGCGGCACCAGCGCGTGCAGCTGCTCCCACAGCGGGCTCAGGTGCAGCGGCCGGATCGCCGCGTAGTAGGCTTGGCGTTCGGCCGCGATCGACGAGCGCAGTTCGGGTTGTGCAGACATGCAGGACTCCGTGGGTCGTGCCGAGCGAGTGCCGATCATTCGAAGAGCCGAGCGGGGTCGATGCCCTCGTAGAGCCAATGCGTGCCGATGAAGCCGGCCGCCTCGCTGCCCGATTGGAACATGCGGTTGCGCAACTCGCGCATGACCCCGCTGGCATGGTAGATCTCGCCGTAGAAACGTGCGGTCAACTGCACGCGCCCGGTGCGCAGGTAGCGCGCCTGCTGATAGGCGCGGAAGGCGCCGGCGATGTCTCGTGGCGTGGCGCGCACCGCAGCGCCGAGCGTGACGGCGTCCTCGATCGCCATGCAGGCGCCTTGCGCCAGGTATTGCAGCATCGGGTGCGCCGCGTCGCCGAGCAGGGTGACGCACCCTTGCGACCACTTGGCCACCGGTTCGCGGTCGCACAACACCCACATCTTCCAGGTCTCGATCTTGGCCAGCAGCTCTTTCACGGGTGGTGCCGCCTGGGCGAACCGCTGGTTCAGCTCCTCGGGATCCCCGAAAGTGTTCCAGCCCTCCTCGTAGCGGTCGCTGTGGAACACCGCCACCAGGTTGAACAGCTCGCCGCGGCGCAGCGGGTAGTGCACCAGGTGCGTCTTCTCGCCGCCCCACAGCGTGACGTCGGGGCTGTACAGGTGATCCGGCACCTGATCGATCGGCAGCACCGCGCGGTAGGCGATGTGGCCCGACACGCGCGGCTTGCCGTCGCCGACGATCGTTTCGCGCACGCGGCTCCATAGGCCGTCGGCACCGATCAGCGCCTCGCCCTGCAAGCGCCGACCATCGGCCAGCTGCACCTCGACGCCGGCATCGCTCTGGGCAAAGGCGCTGACCTTGCTCTTCACGCGCAGCCCGATCGAAGGCAGCGCCGCGCAGGCATCGAACAGCACCTTGTGCAGGTCGGCGCGGTAGATCACGCCATACGGCTGGCCGTAGGCGGCCAAGGCGCTTTCACCGACCGGCGACTTGACGATCAACTCACCGCTGCGCACGTCGCGCATCACCAGGTGCGGCGGAAAGTAGGCCACCCGTCGAATCGCTTCGGTCAGCCCGAGGTGCGCGAACATGCGGAACACGTTGGGTCCGAGCTGGATGCCGGCGCCGATTTCGCCGAACGCGTCGGATTGCTCCAGCACCTCGACCGCGTGGCCGTCGCGCGCCAGCACCAGCGCGACGGCCAGGCCACCGATGCCGCCGCCAGCCACGATGAATGGTGTTGTCCGCTCGGCCATGATCCGGTGCCTCCGCAGCACGGCGACCTCGCAGCAGGGCGCCAATTGCTTCGTATGCTAAACATCTGCGTGCGCATCACATCCGGGTTAGTGCGTATACGAAACAATCCCCCCACACTGCAGGCTGTTGCCATGCCCGCACGCCGCCCTGCTACCGCCCCGGCGCTCACCGAGCTGCCCGGCCACCTGATCCGCCGTGCGCACCAGCACGCGGTGGCCGCGTTCGTCGAGACGCTGGGCGAACGTGACCTGACGCCGGTGCAGTTCGCGATCCTGCAGGCGCTCGACACCGAGGGCGACATGACGCTGACGCATCTCGTCGAGGCGATCGCGCTGGACGCCGCGACCTGCGGCTCGACGCTCGACCGCCTCGAGGCCAAGCAATGGGTGGTGCGTGTCGCCTCGACGGAGGACCGCCGCCGCAAGCACCTGCACCTCACCGACGCCGGCGGCCGCATACTCAGAGGCGCCTGGCCCGCCGTGCGAGCGGCTCAGTCGCAGATCGTGCGGCGGCTCAATCGCGGCGAGCAGCGCGAGCTGGTGCGCCTGCTGCGCAAGCTGATTGGTCTGCCCGATTGAGGGCGCTGGCTCAAGCGCGCAGCGACCACAGTCCGGCCGCCTCGTCGGCCCGGCCGTCGGCGCGCAGCTTGAGCAGATGCGCGCGCAACGAGCGCGCGGCCACCGTGTGCATGCGCGGCGGCACATCGGCATAGACCACCGGCAGCAGCGCGTCGACATCGCCCTGCCCGATCTGGCGCAACGCGGCCACCACCTTGGCCTCGCGGCGCAGGCGGTGCGCGACGGTCTGGTTCACCACGTCGTGCGGCCGGTCGATCAGGAAGCCGTGGCCCGGCGCCAGCCAGTGGAGGTCTTCGTCGAGCAGCGCGCGCAGCGATTGCAGGTAGGCCTGCATGTTGCCGTCGGGCGGATTGATCACCACCGTGGAGCCCTGCATCAGATGATCGCCGGTGAACAGCAACTTCTCCTGCTCGAGCAGGTAGCACAGGTGGTTCGATGCGTGGCCGGGCGTGTGGATCACGCGCAGCGTGCAATCCGCGCCGAGTACGATGCGCTCGCCGTGCGACAGTGCGGTGTCGGGCTTGAAGGCGGCGTCTTGCCACTCGGGATGATCGGCCACGCGGCCGAACAACGGCGCGCCGGTGGCCGCCTGCAGCGCCTGCGCGGCCGGTGAGTGGTCCTTGTGGGTGTGCGTGACGAGGATGCGCGTCACCGGCCCCGGGGCCGCGGCGAGCAGGGCCTTGACGTGTTCGGCGTCGTCGGGGCCGGGGTCGATCAACGCGCAGGGGCCACCGGGGTCGCCGACGAAATAGCTGTTGGTGCCCGGGCCTGTCATCACGCTGCCGTTGTCGGCGGTGACGCGCAGGATGCGCGGTGACAACCGCACCGCGCGACCCGGCACCAGCTCGACGCCGACGTCGCCGCGCCCTTCGGGGTCGAGGCGGCCGATCTCCGCATAGGCCCAGTGGTTGGGCAAGACCGGTTTCATGCCCTTGGCGCTGCGGCCGATGCGCGGCATCGTCAAGGGCACCTCGCGTTCACCCGCGGCATGGGCCACGGCATCGGCGGCGCGCCCAAAGGCGGCGAGCGTGCGCAGCGTCTCCTCGGTCACCAGCATCAGCTTCAGGCCACGCTCGGGCTTGATGGCATCTGCCGGCTTGAGCCACATCAGCTCGGCCGACTCGGTTTCATCGGCGCTCGCGTGCTGGGCCGGCGGCGCGATGCCGATGAGGAAGCGCGTGTCGAAGCGTTTGGGCCGGCCCGGCGGCGTGAGCCAGTGGCTGAAGTAGTGCAGGCGATCGGTGGCCAGCCGCCAGCCGCGCTGGGCGCACAGCGTCGCCAGGTCGACGCGTCCGGCATGCAAATCGTGCCGCATCGCCGCCACGGTGTCGTGGCCCAGCGCATCGAGGTCGACCCATTGGCCGCGCGCATCGAGCGCGAACAGCAGGCCCGACTCCTCGAAGCATTCGCGGATCGCGGCCACCCAGTAGTTCAACCCGCCGTCGCCGACGCGCAGCATCACGCTGGCACGCACGTCGTCGAGGCCGACGCACCATGCATGGGCCCGCGCGTCGCTGCCATCGAGATGGCCACCGGGGAACACCGCTGCGCCGCTGTTCTGATCGCCCTCGCGCTCGGCGCGGCGCAGCATCAGCACCTCGACGCCGTCGCTGGCATCGCGCAGCACGATCAGCGAGGCCGAGTGCCGCGGTTTCGCGGGCGGCTTGCGATCGGCACCCGTCGCAACGTTGAATTCGCCGGCCATCAACGAGCCTCCGCCGACGGCATTCGCAACACGCCGTCGGCGCGCAACACCTCGACCTCGGCACGCGTGAATCCCGCTTCGATCAGCACCGCCTCGCCGTCACTGCCCGCGGCCTGCGAGGCGCGCGGCGCTGCGGCAGCGCTGCGCGAGAAGCGCGGCGCCGGTGCGGCCTGCATCACACCGGCCACTTCGACGAATGCGGCGCGCGCCCGTGCGTGCGGATGAGACGGTGCTTCGCGCAGCGTCAATACCGGCGCCACACAGGCGTCGCTCTGTTCGAACTCGCGCGCCCAATCGTCGCGCGAACGCGTCAGCAGCTTGGCGGCGATCGCCTCGCGCATCTCGGGCCAGCCGCGTGTGTCGTACTGGCGCTTGACGAAACGATCGTCCAGTCCGATGCGAGCCGCGAACTCGGCAAAGAACTTGGGCTCGAGCGCGCCGACGGCGACATGACGGCCATCGGCGGTGGCGTAGGTGTCGTAGAAGGGTGCGCCACCGTCGAGCAGGTTGGCACCGCGCTGATCGGCGTCCCATCGACCGGCGGCCAGCATGCCGTGAAAGATCGACATCAGCGACGACGCGCCGTCGACCATCGCGGCGTCCACCACCTGGCCGCGGCCCGAGCGTCCGCGCTCGAACAGCGCAGCCAGCAGTCCAAAGGCCAGGTACAGCGCGCCGCCACCGTAGTCGCCGATCAGGTTCAGGGGGGGCACCGGTTTGCCGCCCGCCGGGCCGACCGCATGCAGCGCTCCGGTGAGCGCGATGTAGTTGATGTCGTGGCCCGCCGACTGCGCCAACGGACCGCTTTGCCCATAACCCGTCATGCGGCCATAGACCAGCTTCGGATTGCGCGCGGAGCAGTCGGCCGGTCCCAGGCCGAGGCGCTCGGCGACGCCGGGGCGCCAGCCTTCGATCAGCACGTCGGCTCGCTCGATCAGGCGCAGCGCTGCGTCGCGGCCGGTCGCTTGCTTGAGGTCCAGCGCGATCGAACGGCGGCCGCGGCCGGTGACGTCGAAGCGCGGGTCGAGCGCGACGCCCAGGCCGCTCGGTTCGATGCGGTCGATGCGGATCACATCGGCGCCCTGGTCGGCCAGCAGCATCGCGCACATCGGGCCGGGGCCGATGCTGGCCAACTCGATGACGCGCAGTCCGGTGAGGGGGCCGCTCATGTGGCAAGTGTGCCCGAGTCGGGGCATGCATCGCCGAGCGCGGGGTTGAGCCCGCTTTCAGGCCGCCGCGGCTTGCAGCAGCAGGGCCGCCAACGCTGCGGGCGCACTCACCATCGCGTCGTGCCCAGTGGGCAGCTCGCGCACCTGCCAGCCGACTTCGGCGCGCACACGCTGGCGCATCGGCGCGATGCTCGGCCACGCTGGCTGAGTGCAGTCGATGAACGTGCGCGGCACGCTCGCCACGCGAGCGGAATCGAAGGTCAAGGGCTCTCGGTACATGCCGAACGGGTGCGCGGTCTGCCGGCGGTTCACCCAGGCCGCATCGGCGCCGGCCAGTCCGTACAGCGTGGCGTCTGGCGGCGGCAATGCGTTTTGGGGATGTGCCGCCGCGGCAGACAGCCGGGCCGCCACCAGTTCGTCGCCGTGGTGCGTCGACCAGCTTTCGCCCGGGTGCGGCACCACGGCATCGATGTAGACGAGGTGCCGCAACGGCGAAGGAAGCTGAGCGAGCAACCGATCGGCCACACCCGTGATCACCAAACCGCCGTAGCTGTGGCCGACGAGCACCACGCCGGCCAGCTCTTCGCATTCGACCAGGTTGGCCACGTCGTTGACATGCGTGCGAAGCGAGATGTCGCGCGACAGCAGGTGCGCACGCTCACCGGCACCGGTGAGCGTGACCGCGTAGGCGGCATGGCCGGCGGCGCGCAGCAACGGCGACACACGGGCCCAGCACCAGGCGCCGTGCCAGGCGCCGTGGACGAGCACGAACGACACCAAGGTTCGCCCTTCAGCTGAGCGTCACGCGCGCAAACTTGCGCTTGCCGACCTGCACGACGAAGGTGCCGGCACCGACCTTGAGGGCCTTGTCGCTGACCACCGAGCCGTCGATGCGAACGCCGCCCTGTTCGACCAGCCGCAGCGCCTCGCTGGTCGATGGCACGAGACGCGACTGTTTGAGCAACTGCCCGACCGGCAGCGGGGCTCCTGTCAGCTCCACAGTCTCGATCTCGTCGGGCACGCCGCCGCTGGCGCGCAACGCGAAGTCCTGCGCCGCGGCCTCAGCCGCCGCCGCGCTGTGAAAGCGCGCGACGATCTCGCGCGCCAGCATCACCTTGGCGTCCTTGGGGTTGCGCCCGCCGTCGACCTCGCGACGCAGCGCCGCGATCTCGGCCTGCGAACGGAAGCTCAGCAGCTCGTACCAGCGCCACATCAGGCTGTCGCTGATCGACAGCACCTTGGCGTACATGGTGTTGGCGTCTTCGGTGATGCCGATGTAGTTGTTCTTGGACTTCGACATCTTCTCCACGCCGTCGAGCCCCTCGAGCAGCGGCATGGTCAGGATGCACTGCGGCTCCTGGCCGTACTCCTGCTGCAGGTGGCGGCCCATCAGCAGGTTGAACTTCTGGTCGGTGCCGCCGAGTTCGAGGTCGCTCTTCAGTGCCACCGAGTCGTAGCCCTGCATCAACGGATAGAGGAACTCGTGCACGCTGATCGGCGTGCTGGCCTCGAAGCGCTTGCGAAAGTCGTCGCGTTCCATCATGCGCGCCACCGTGTAGCGCGCGGCAAGCTGGACCATGCCGCGCGCACCCAGCGGGTCGCTCCACTCGCTGTTGTAGCGAATCTCGGTGCGCGCCGGGTCGAGCACCAGGCTGGCCTGTGCGTAGTAGGTCTTGGCATTGGCCTCGATCTGTTCGCGGTTGAGCGGCGGGCGCGTGGTGTTGCGGCCCGACGGGTCGCCGATCATCGACGTGAAGTCGCCGACCAGAAAGATCACTGTGTGCCCCAGGTCTTGCAGCTGGCGCAACTTGTTCATCACCACCGTGTGGCCGACGTGCAAGTCGGGTGCGGTGGGGTCCAGGCCCAGCTTGATGCGCAGCGGCACCCGGTTCGCCTCAGCCCGCGCGAGTTTCTTCAACCAATCGGGCTCGGGCAACAGTTCGTCGCAGCCGCGCAGCGACACCGCCATCGCGTGGCGCACCGCGTCGGTAATGGGGAATTCTGGCGCGCTTGTCATTCGATGCGGGTTGGCGGGGATGGCAGTGCGAGCTTTTCCGCAGGTCGTCCGCGGGTGGGTCGGTATACTTCGGTGCCGATGCGGGCGCAGGTAGCGCCTGCTCACTTCGCTTGAATCTCGCCGCAGCGGCCGTGCAGCCGTGGCGGCGATTGTAGAGGGCGGCTGCACAGGCCATTGGCGCCGAGGCCGCTCTCGTCTGATGCAAGACGCTCGCCGGTCTGTTCGGCGTCGTGAGACACACAGTTGGAACTCGTTCAAACCGCACAGTCGATGGGCCTGCGCGTCGTGCTTGGCGCAGCCGCCGCGTTGCACCGGCATCGCCGCCGGGTGGCTGTGGCAGCGTCGGTGCTGTTGGCGGGCACCGCGCTCACCGCATTCGGCATCGCACCGATGGCGCCCGATGCCGCCCAATTGCCGCGTCGTCAGATCATCGAGACCGTTGAGCCGCCAGGCTTGCCCGCGCAACTGCTGGCACTGGCCGCGTACGACATGGTGCTGTCGCGCGCCGACCAGACCCGCGCCAGCGACAACGTCGAGAGCCTGCTGCGGCGGCTCGGCGTGTTCGATCCGCAGCTGGCCACCTTCATGCGCGGCAACAACGACACGCGCCGCCTGTTCGAAGGGCGGCCGGGCAAGCAGGTGCAGGCGCGCGTGAGTGCTGATGGCCGGCCGCTGGAGCTGGTGGCTCGGTTTGCGCCACCCAGCGCCGAGCTGGCCAACAGCCACTTCACGCGCCTGACGCTGACTCGCGTCGGCGACCAGTGGCGCGCCAACAGCGAGTTGGCGAAGCTGGACACGCAGGTACGCGTCGCCGGCGGCACCATTCAGACCTCCTTGTTCGCCGCCACCGACGAGGCGCGGCTGAGCGACCAGATCGCGATCCAGATGGTCGAGTTGTTCTCGGGCGACATCGATTTCCACCGCGAGCTGCGCCGCGGCGACACCTTCAGCGTGGTCTACGAATCGCTCAGCGCCGACGGCCAACCGGTGACATGGGCCGACGAGGCCGGCCGCGTGCTGGCCGCCGAGTTCGTCAACGCGGGCAAGGTGCAACAGGTGCTCTGGTACACCGACGGCAGCGGCAAGGGCGGCTACTACGGCTTCGACGGCCAGAGCCGGCGCCGCGCGTTTCTGGCCAGCCCGATGGCATTCTCGCGCGTGACCTCGGGCTTCTCGATGCGCATGCACCCCATCTTCCAGACGTGGCGGCAGCACAGGGGCGTCGACTATGCGGCGCCGGTGGGCACCGCGGTGCGTGTCGTGGGTGACGGGTGGGTCGAGTTTGCCGGCTGGCAAAACGGCTATGGCAATGTCGTGCAGATCGCGCACGGCAACGACAGGCAGACTCTGTACGCGCATTTGAGCCGCATCGACGTGAAGGTCGGACAGCGGGTGGAACAAGGTCAGCGGGTGGGCAGCGTCGGCGCCACCGGTTGGGCCACCGGGCCGCATCTGCACTTCGAGTTTCGGGTGCACGGCCAGCACCAGGACCCGACGCGCATCGCGCGCAACTCGGAGGCGTTGGTCATCGCAGGCAGCACGCGACCGCGCTTCGAGGAAGCGGTGCGCGCCGTGCAGCAGCAGCTTGACATCGCCGAGACGCTGCGCGACTCGCCGGGCCAGGGTGAATAGGCCGCGGGTCGTTCAGCGCCACGCGTCGGCATGAGCCTGTTTCTGGGCCTCATGTCGGGCACCTCGCTCGACGGCATCGACGGTGTGGCCGTCGAGTGGCCCGCAGACGACGCGCCGGCGATGCAGGTGTTGGGTCATGTCCAGCACGGCTATGAGCCGCGCCTGCGCGATCAGCTGCTGGATTTGAACGACCGTGGCCCGGACGAACTCGAACGCGCGGCGTCGGCCGCGATCGCGGTCGCACACGCCTACGTAGGCGTCGTCCAGGCCTTGCTGTCGCAGGCCAAAGTTCAGGCTGGGCATGTGCGCGCGCTGGGCGCGCATGGCCAGACAGTGCGCCACTGCCCCCAGGCAGCGGGTGGCGGCTTCTCGATCCAGCTGCTCAACGGCGCCGTGTTGGCGGAACGTTGCAGCATCGACGTCGTGTGCGATCTGCGCAGCCGCGATCTGGCCGCCGGTGGCCAGGGCGCACCACTGGTGCCGGCCTTCCATGCCGATCGTTTCGCCGCCGCGGGCCAGTCGCGTGCGGTGCTGAACCTGGGCGGCATCGCCAACCTGACGTTGCTGCACGCTGACGGCCACGTCGGCGGCTTCGACTGCGGGCCTGCCAACGTGCTGATGGACACCTGGATCACCGACCAGCGCGGCTTCAGTCACGACGCCGATGGCCAATGGGCCGCCACGGGCCAGGTGAATCCTACGCTGCTGCAGCAGATGCTGTCCGAGCCGTACTTCCAGCGCTCACCACCCAAGAGCACCGGGCGCGATCTGTTCCAGCGCAGCTGGCTGCATGCGCAATTGGCGTCGCTGAATCGGGCGGTCGCGCCGGCCGACGTGCAAGCCACCTTGGCCGAATTGACGGCGCGCTCGGCCGCCGATGCATTGCAGCGCCACCTGCCCGACGCGAGCGGCTTGTGGGTGTGCGGTGGCGGCGCGTTCAACAAGCATCTGCTGAGCCGCTTGTCGGCGTTGTTGCCGCGGTTGAGCGTGCAGACGAGCGACATGCTGGGGTTGCCGGCGCAACAGGTCGAGGCCACGGCGTTCGCCTGGCTGGCTCGGGAATTCGTGGCGGGACGCGGCGGCAATCGGCCCGACGTCACCGGCGCTAGCGGCTCGCGTGTGCTGGGTTGCCTGTATCCGGGCGGACCGCGTTGAATCGACCCAGAAGGGCAAACGGCCGCGCAGCAGCGCGGCCGCGAGCAATGAGACTTCGGGTCAGGCCGAGAAACTCGAGCCGCACCCGCAGGTCGTCGTGGCGTTCGGGTTCTTGATCACGAACTGCGCACCCTGCAGGTCTTCTTTGTAGTCGATCTCGGCGCCGGTGAGGTACTGCAGACTCATCGCATCGATCAGCAGCGTCACGCCGTTCTTGCTCATCTGCGTGTCGTCTTCGTTGACGGCTTCGTCGAACGTGAAACCGTATTGGAAGCCCGAGCAGCCACCGCCTTGCACGAACACGCGCAGTTTCAACTCCGGGTTGCCTTCCTCATCGACCAGTTCCTTGACCTTCAAAGCCGCGCTGTCGGTGAAGATCAGCGGCGCAGGCATCTCGGTGTCCGACGGTTGCAGCGATTCGACGGCGGCGTTCATGACAGCTCCTTCAGCGACATCCGCAGTGTAGGCCAAAGACCGAAGCGGCCCGTCAGCGGGGTCTTCCCTTGACCTGGGGACAAACGGTGGCGATTCAAGCGCCGTTGGACGCCGCCAGCACCAGCGGCGCCCGCTCGGCCGCCTTGAGCGGGCGCAATTCACCGTCGACCTGGGCACCCTGGTGCATCTCCAGCGCCTCATAACGGATGTCGCCGACCACCCGGGCGCGCGGCTGCAGCTCGAGCAACTCGTGCGATTCGATCGGGCCCTGGACTTCGCCGTTGACGATCACGTGCGCGGCATGCACCCGGCCGATCACCTTGGCCTTCTCGCTGATCACGACCAGGGTCGCTGCACCGTCGCTGGCGACCACGTCGCCGCGCACTTCGCCATCGATGCGCAGCCCATCGGTGAAGCGGATCTCACCCTGCAGCACCGATCCTTCGCCGATCAGCGTGCGAATCGGGGGTTGTGCCTTCTTGCTGTTGAACATCGCTCATGCCTCCAACGATTGATTCGACGCTGCAGATGCAGCGCATCACAACTGCACGGTTTGGGTCGCCCTCACGTCGCCGGCCTGGTCGAGCACCTTGACCTCCAACGTCTTGACCACCGCCTGCTCGGGGTACTCCAACATGCCCTCGACGCGGGTGTATTGCTTCAGCTGCAGTGGCTTGGCACCGCCGGGCATCGGCAGGCTCCATGGTTGCCCATCCACCGTACCCCCAAGAGTCAACTCGTAACGGCCGCTGAACTCGCTCTTGGCCTTGCCGTTTTGCATCACCAGCATCTGGTAGCGCAGCTGGCCCGGCGCACGTGTTTCTGCCTGCAACGCGCGAACGGCGACCTTGTCGCTGCCCGAGGGCGGGAACATGCGCTCGAAGAACCCGAGGTCACCCTTGAGCGCGAGGTGCTCGGTCTCCAGCTCTTTGAGCTGCTGGACCAGGCGCTCCTGGGTCGCGCGTTCAGCCTTGAGCAGGCTGTCGGAGGTGTCGGCGACGCTCTGAGCCTTGTCGCGCTGTTCGCGCAACTGTTGCACCTCGACACGCAGGCGTGTGAGTTCTTCCTTGGCATCGCGCTCGAGTCCAGCGATGTCCTTGCCGAATTCGAAAGCCCACAGGCCGATCGCCGCCGAAAAACCGAACACCAGGGCGATCACTGCCCAGCGCAGCGGCCACGGCAGGTGACGCGTGACGATGACACGCGGCGCCGTGATCGAGAGCCGGCGGCGAAACAACTTCCAGCGCATGCGGATCTACGAGGCCACAACGAACGAGGCCGCATGGTAGCGGCCCGCGCGCGAGGGATGCGTCGCGAAATGCCCGGTTAACGCTTGCTGAATTGCTTGCGGCGGCGGGCGCCGTGCAATCCGACCTTCTTGCGCTCAACTTCACGCGCATCACGCGTCACGAAGCCGGCGCGGCTCAGGTCGGGCTTGAGCGCGGTGTCGTAGTCGATCAGCGCCCGGGTGATGCCGTGGCGCACCGCGCCGGCCTGGCCCGACTCGCCGCCGCCATGCACGTTGACCTTGATGTCGAAAGCGCCGTCGTTGTTGGTCAGCATCAACGGCTGTTTGACCACCATGATCGAAGTCTGGCGGCCGAAATACTGATCCACCGGTTTACCGTTGACCGTGATCTCGCCTTTGCCCTTCTTGAGGAAGACGCGAGCCACCGAAGACTTGCGACGGCCCGTGCCGTAGTTCCAATTGCCGATCATCGAGGAACCTTTCAGAGCTGCAGCGCGCGTGGCTGCTGGGCGGTGTGCGGATGCGAAGCACCGCCATACACCTTGAGCTTCTTGATCATCGCGTAGCCCAGCGGACCCTTGGGCAACATGCCCTTGACCGCCTTTTGCAGCGCGCGCTCGGGGTGCTTGGCCTGCAGATCCTTGAAACTGATCGAGTGGATGCCGCCGGGATGGCCCGAGTGGCGGTGGTACATCTTTTGCTCGGCCTTGTTGCCGGTGACGCGGATCTTGCCCGCGTTGACGACGATGACGAAGTCGCCGGTGTCGACGTGAGGCGTGTAAATGGCCTTGTGCTTGCCTCGCAATCGGAGTGCCACTTCGCTGGCAACACGTCCGAGCACCTTGTCGGTGGCGTCGAGCACAAACCACTCGTGCTTCACTTCGGCCGGTTTGGCGCTGAAGGTCTTCATGAGGGTCTTTCTGATGACCGCGCGCCGCTTCGCGCGAAATAGAGCGGCTCGCTCCGCGCCAACCTCTGGGGCACTGCTTGTGGATGCAGCCTCCCGTCGGTGCCGTGGCCCGGTGATTCCGCCAGCGGGAAAAGTCGGTGAGTATAGCTGAGGCTGCAGTGGCTCCGGTGCCCTGCGGCGCACGATCCAAACCCCTCCTGGCGAAGTCCGCTACCATACGGGGAAACCCTAGGCCCACGAATTGAGCTCCCAAGAATTCGGCAATGGCAGTCTGGCCAGCCGCCAGCCAGTAGCGACAGCACCGTACGAACCGCGTAATTGGGTGCCCATCAGGTCGATGGGGCCCCGCCACCGCGAACGCATCGCCAACCACCTGTTGGGACTGCCTCCAGGCGACCGCTATCTGCGCTTCGGCTACGCGGCGTCGGACGACCAGATCCGGCAGTACGTGAAGCAGATCGACTTCGATCGCGACGAAGTGCTGGGCATCTTCAACCGCCGTCTGCGCCTGCTCGCGATGGCGCACTTGGCCTACATGGGCGACAGCGAAGGCGCGCCGGCAGCGTGCGCCGAGTTCGGCGTGTCGGTCGCCGCCAACGCGCGCGGTCGCGGCTACGGCAAGCGCTTGTTCGACCTCGCTGCGCTGCATGCCCGCAACCGCGGCGTGCAGACCTTGATGATCCATGCGCTGAGCGAGAACACGGCGATGTTGCGCATCGCCCGGCAGGCCGGCGCTGAGGTAGTCCGCGAAGGCAGCGAGTCACAAGCGTTGCTGAAGCTGCCGCAAGAGACGCTGGCGTCGCAGGTCGAACAGATCGTCGAAACCGGCGTCGCCGAGTGGGATTACCAGTTCAAACAGCACGCACACCGAATAGAGCGCTTGCTGGCCTCGCTGTCGGCGCTGGGGGGGCGACCGCAGCCGCCAGCGCCGCCGCCGCGCGAGCCACGCGCATGAGTGGCTGGCACGCAGGCGACTGAGCTTGCGCGGCACGCAAGCATGGGGTCGTTGTGCCCCCAGCAGCGGTTAACATCGCGACCAACATGCAGCAGACGCTTCCCTGGATCGTGGCGCTGGTGGCCGTGGCGGTGCTGGCACCCGCGGTCGTGTGGTTCGCGTTGCGCCCCCGTGTGCCCAAGGCGGCACCGCTGCCTTCGGAATGGAACCTATCGGCGCGCCCGGTGTTCAGCACCGACGAGCGGCGCGTCTACCGCCAGCTGCGCGAGGCGCTGCCGCACCACATCGTGTTGTCCAAGCTGCCGCTGGTGCGGTTTTGCCAGCCCACCGATCCGCAGGAGGTGCGCTTCTGGTACGAGTTGCTGGGGGCGATCCATGTCACGTTCGCCGTCTGCAGTGCCAACGGCCGTGTGCTGGCGGCGATCGACCTCGACACCGATCGCGGCAACTCGCGGCGCGTGATGCAGATCAAGCAAGCGGTGCTGGCGGCCTGCCGTGTGCGCTACCTGCGCTGCCCGGTGGATCACCTGCCGTCGATTCCCGAGCTGCAGTTGCTGGTGCCGCAAAGCGCGGCGTCATCGCGCGGGCCGCAGCCCGCCGCACCGCCGGCCCATCCGCGGCGCGAGGTGGCCACGGTTAACGCCCCGAGCCGCCGGCGCGACCGCGCCACGTTGTGGCAGGACTCCAATTTCTTCCAGGATTCGTTCTTCGCGCCCGACAACCGCAGCGAGACGCCCGGCAGCAGCGAGTTCGGCGCGCTGAGCAGCAACGGGCGCCCCGGCCTCGAAGTGCACGAAGGTCCGCCCACCGAGCCGCCCACCGAACCGCCACCCGAGGGCGGCGCCGTGGTGGTCGATCCGCCGCAGCGCGTGTCGACGACGACTCGCCACTGATCGCGGCGCCACGCGCATCGATACGGTGCGCGACATGTGGGTCTCGCATCCTTTTGAGCGGCTGACGCCGCAACATGTGCTCGATGCATTGCAAAGCGTCGGCTGGCGCGGCGACGGGCGCCTGCTGCAGTTGAATTCGTACGAGAACCGTGTATTCCAGGTGATGCTGGAAGACGGCTCTGCAGTGGTGGCCAAGTTCTATCGACCCGGGCGCTGGAGCGACGCGCAGATCCTCGAGGAGCACCGCTTCGCGCTGCAGCTCGCGCAGCAGGAGGTCCCGGTGATCGCGCCGCTGCCGTTGCGGGGCGACGATTCAGCACCCATCGCCGGGATGCGTTGCATCGGCGACCCGCCGACGCTGGCGCGTTGGTCGGAGGCCGATGCGGTGTTCCGGCTCGGCCTGTATCCGCGCCACTCCGGGCATGGCCCCGAACTGGACGACCCGCAGGTGCTGTCGTGGCTGGGCCGTTTCGTGGCACGCCTCCATGTGGTGGCGCGCACCGAGCCGTTTCAGGCGCGCCGCCGGCTCGATGCCGCCACCTATGGGCACCGCTCACTGCAGCGGCTGCTCGACGGCGATGCAGTGACCCCGGCGCAACGCCCCGATTTTGAGGCCGCGTCGCGGTCGGCGCTCATGCTGGTCGACACCGCGTTCGCGCGGGCGGGCGAGCTGCCGCTGCTGCGCCTGCACGGGGACTTCCATCCTGGCAACATCCTGTGGCGCGAAGAGGGCCCGCACATCGTCGACCTCGACGACTGCTGCAGCGGGCCCGCGGTGCAGGACCTGTGGATGTTGTTGTCGGGCTCGCCAGAGTCCATGCGCACGCAGCTGATGCATGTGCTCGACGGCTATGCCGCCTTCATGTCGTTCGACATGCGCGAGCTGGCGCTGATCGAGCCGCTGCGCACGCTGCGCATGCTGCACCACAGTGCCTGGTTGGCCGACCGTTGGACCGACCCTGCCTTCCCGGCCGCGTTTCCGTGGTTCGGCAGCCCCAACTATTGGTCGCAGCAGACTCAAGCGCTGCGCGAGCAGATCGAGGCGATGCAAGCCGCGCCGCTGGCGCTCTAGCCCCTTCAGCCCGGCGCGCTCGACAACAACCGCGTCACACGCTGCACATAGCCGGCCGGGTCTTCGAGCTGGCCGCCTTCGGCCAACCAGGCCTGATCGAACACGATGTGCGCGAGGTCGTCGAACGGTGCCGAGTCGCTCTGCAGGCGCTGGATCAGCGCGTGCTGCGGATTGATCTCCAGGATCGGCTTGGCCTTCGGTGCGTCCTGCCCCGCCTGCTTGAGCAGCCGCGCCAGATGCGCGCTCATGTCGCCTTCCTCGACCACCAGGCAGGCAGGTGAATCGACCAGTCGAGCGGTCACGCGCACGTCCTTGGCGCGATCCTTCAACGTGGCCTTCAGCCGCTCGAGCAGCGGCTTGGCTTGCTCGGCCGCGGCGTCGGCCTGCTTCTTCTCGTCCTCGTCCTGCAACTGGCCGAGGTCGACCGCACCCTTGGCCACGCTTTGGAGTGAATGTCCTTCGAACTCGTACAGGTGCGACAGCATCCATTCGTCGACGCGGTCGGTGAGCAGCAGCACCTCGATGCCCTTCTTGCGGAAGATCTCGAGCTGCGGGCTTGCCTTGGCCGCGGCCACGCTGTCGGCGGTGATGTAGTAGATCGGTTGCTGGCCTTCCTTCATGCGCTTCACGTAGTCGGAGAACGACACACCCTCGTCGGCGTGCGTCGAGGCAAAGCGCAGCAGCTTGGCCAGGCGTTCGCCGTTGGCATGGTCTTCGCCGACGCCTTCTTTCAGCACCGCGCCGAACTGATTCCAAAAGCGCTGGTACTTGGCCTTGTCATCTGAACTCTCGCTGTCGGCCAGCGACTCCAGCATCGACAACACGCGTTTGGTGCAGCCCTCGCGGATCGCCTTGACGTCGCGGCTTTCCTGCAGCAGCTCGCGCGACACGTTGAGCGGCAAGTCGCTCGAATCGACCACGCCCTTGACGAAGCGCAGGTACACCGGCATCAACGCCTCGGCGTCGTCCATGATGAAGACGCGCTTGACGTACAGCTTGACGCCGCCGCGCTTGTCGCGGTTCCACAGGTCGAACGGCGCCTTGGCCGGGATGTAGAGCAGCTGCGTGTACTCGCTGCGGCCCTCGACGCGGTTGTGCGTGTAGGCCAGCGGCGGCTCGGCGTCGAAGGCGATCTGCTTGTAGAACTCCTGATACTGCGCGTCGGTCACCTCGCTCTTGGGCCGTGTCCACAACGCGGCGGCCTTGTTGACCGTCTCCCACTCGTCGCTGAGCACCTGCTCCTTCTTGTCCTCGTCCCACTTCTCCTTGCGCATCAGGATCGGCAGCGAGATGTGGTCGGAGTAGCGCGAAATGATCGACTTGAGCTTCCACGGCCGCAGGAAATCCTCTTCGCTGTCGCGCAGGTGCAGGATCACGTCGGTGCCGCGCTCGGCGCGGTCGATTGCCTCGACCTCGAAGTCGCCGATGCCCTCGCTCGTCCAGCGCACGCCCTGGGCCGCCGAGAGGCCGGCACGGCGTGTTTCCACCGTAATGCGGTCGGCGACGATGAAGCCCGAATAAAAGCCCACGCCGAACTGGCCGATCAGGTTGGCGTCCTTCTTCTGCTCGCCTTCGAGCTTGGCCACGAACTCGCGGGTGCCGCTCTTGGCGATGGTGCCCAGGTGCTCGATCGCCTCGTCGCGGCTCATGCCGATGCCGTTGTCGCGGATCGTCAGCGTCTTGGCGGCGGCGTCGAACAGCACCCGCACTTCCAGCGTCGGCGCGTCTTCGTACAGGGCCGCGTTGTCGAGCGCCTCGAAGCGCAGCTTGTCGCAGGCGTCCGACGCGTTGGAGATCAGCTCGCGCAGGAAGATCTCCTTGTTGGAGTACAGCGAGTGCGTCACCAGGTGCAGGATCTGCTTGACCTCGGCCTGGAAGGAATGGGTCTGTTTGCTCATGTCGGGTCGGGCTTGAGGTGGATTGGAGGGGACCGTTGGCAGCGATCCGGCGCGGCATGTGGGGCCAGCGCGTGGATCCTTCAAGGGCAAAACCCCGTGGGCACATTCGGTAGTCAAGTTTGACTCGCGCGACCGGCGCCAGCCATGCAAGATGCCGGTGCTTCCTTTCAGGCCCCGGACTGCGGAATGCCCACAGTGTCTCAGCACATCGCCGACTGGTTCGTCAGCTTGTTGCGCGGCCCGCTGGCTGGACTGCGCGGCGCCGACCCGGTGCTGGGTTTGGCGTTGGTGGTGCTGGCGGCGCTGGTGCTGGCCAGCGCGCTGCACAAACGCCTGCGCTTGCCGCGGCTGCTCGGCTACCTGTTGGTTGGCGCGGTCGCCAGTCCGGTGGTCCTGGGCTTGCTGCAGCGCACCGACATCGATCCCTGGAAGCCGCTGATCGACCTGGCGATCGCAGCGCTGGTGTTCGAGCTCGGTACGCGGTTGCGCCCGCGCTGGCTGCTCGACAACCCGTGGCTGGCGGCCAGCAGCGCGCTCGAGGCGGCCATGGCGGCTGGCGCTGTGGGCTTGACCCTGATGGCACTGGGCGCCCCGGCGGCCAGCGCTGCAGCGGCAGCGGCGTTGGCCGCGGCCACGTCGCCCGTGATCACGATGGCTGCCTTGCTCGAAGCGCGGCCGCGCGGCCAGGTGGCAGAAAGGTTGCTGATGCTGAGCGCCATCAACAGCGTGCTGGCAATCCTGGCCATCAAGCTGTGGCCGGTGATGGCGCACGCGCAAGGCCTGTCGGCGCCCGACTCGTTGACGCTGCTGGCCAACGCCAGCGTGGTGATCTTCGGCTCGCTGCTGCTCGGCCTGGCCTGCGGCATGCTGCTCGACCGCCTGGGCCGGCTGCACGACGAAGCCGCCACCATGCCGGTGCTGCAACTCGCGCTGGTGATCCTGGCAGCGCTGCTGGCGATCGCCTGGGGACTGTCACCCTTCGTCACGCTGCTGGTGGCGGGCATGACCGCCCGCTCGCGCATGCGCCATCGCCTGACCGTGGAGCCTTACCTCGGCAGCGCCGGCGCCGCGCTGACGGTGATGCTGTTCGTCAGCTTCGGTGTGCTGTCCACGCTGCACGAATGGCACTCCCTGTGGCCATGGGTGTTGGCGATCATCCTGGCACGGCTGATCGGCAAGGGCATCGCGATCTTCGCCACCGCACGGCCGAGCGGCCTGTCGTGGCGCCAGGCCACCGCGCTGACGCTGGCGCTGCAGCCGATGAGCAGCCTGTCGGTGCTGCTGGTGGCCGACTCGTTCGGATGGCGCACACAGCTGCCGGGTGCCAATGCCAGCGTGATCCAGGCGTTGCTGATCGCCACCACGCTGATGCAGTTGAGCGGCCCGCTGTGGACGCTGTGGCCACTGAAGCACATCGCCGCGGAATATGGCGACGACGATGACCCAAGCAACGAGGGTGAACGCCGTGGCACTTGAAGCCTTCACGCCATCGCAGCCGCTCACGCTCGGCGTCGAGCTCGAGCTGCAGCTGCTGGACAGGCACGACTTCGACCTCACACCCCGTGCGCAGGACCTGCTGCGCGAACTGAGCGGCCACGCCGGCGAGTGGGACGTCAAGCCCGAGATCACGCGCAGCATGATCGAGATCAGCACCTCGGTGCAACGCGCATTCACGCCGCTGCGCGATCAGCTGCGCGACCTGCGCGGCCAGATGTCGCGCGCCGCACGCAAGCTCAACATCGCGATCTCGGGCGGCGGCACGCACCCCTACCAGCACTGGAGCGAACAGCGCATTTTTCCCACCGAGCGCTTCCACTACATCAGCGAGCTCTACGGCTACCTGGCCAAGCAGTTCACCGTGTTCGGCCAGCATGTGCACGTGGGCGTGGCCAACGGCGACGAAGCACTGTGGCTGCTGCATGCGCTGTCGCGCTACGTGCCGCACTTCATCGCGCTGGCCGCGTCGTCGCCCTACGTGCAAGGCGTCGATACCGGTTTTCATTCAGCGCGGCTCAACTCCGTGTTCGCATTCCCGTTGTCGGGCCGTGCGCCGTTCGTGCTCACGTGGGACGGCTTCGGCCAGTTCTTCGACAAGATGACCAGCACGGGCGTCGTGCAGTCGATGAAGGACTTCTACTGGGACATCCGCCCCAAGCCCGAATACGGCACCATCGAGCTGCGGGTGTGCGACACGCCGCTGCAGGTGGACAAGGCGGCGGCGCTCGCTTGCTATTTGCAAAGCCTGTGCCGCCACCTGCGCGAAGAACGCCCATTCGAGCCCGCCGAGGACGACTACCTCGTCTACACCTTCAACCGCTTCCAGGCCTGCCGCTTCGGCCTCGACGGCGACATCGTCGATCCCAAGACCAAACAACGCAGCAAGCTGCGCGACGACATCATCCGCACGCTGGCGCGCATCGAGCCGCATGCGCTGGACCTGCAGGCACTCGGCGCCTGCAACCTGATCCGCGAATCGCTCACCGAGGGCAACGACACCAGCTGGCTGCGTGCACAACGTCGCCTGCACCCGCCGATGGCCGCGCTGGTCGAGGCCGCGGCGGCACGTTGGATGGGCTGATGCGCATGGCCGCTATAGCTGCGTGCGCAGTCGCCACAGCTCGGGAAACAGCGTCACGTCGAGCATCTTGCGCAGGTAGGCCACACCGCTGGTGCCGCCGGTGCCGCGCTTGAATCCGATCACGCGCTCGACGGTCGTCACATGGCGAAAGCGCCAGAGGCGGAACGCATCTTCCAGATCGACCAGTTCTTCGCCGAGTTGATAGAGGTCCCAGTGCGCCGGCGGATCGCGGTACACCGTCAGCCAGGCCTGCTCGACCCCCTCATCGGCGACATAGGCCTGGGTCCAATCGCGCTGCACGCGACTTGCCGGCACGGCCAGGCCGCGACGCGCCAGCAAACGCAGCGCCTCGTCGTACAGCGACGGCGCGCGCCACGCTGCGGCCACTACCGAGAATCGGTCGGCGTGTCGCTCGTGCGCCTTCAGCATCGCCGCGTTCTTGTTGCCCATCATGAACTCGATGCAGCGGTACTGCCAGCTCTGAAAGCCGCTGCTGGAACTCAGGTACGGGCGGATCGCCGAGTACTCGGGTGGCGTCATCGTGCTCAGCACGTCCCAGGCATGGACCAGCTGCTCCATGATGCGGCTCACGCGCGCCAGCATCTTGAACGCCGGCGGCAGGTCGTCGGCAGCAATCGCCGCGACCGCCGCGCGCAGCTCGTGCAGCATCAGCTTCATCCACAGCTCGCTGGTCTGGTGCTGCACGATGAACAGCATCTCGTTGTGGTCGGGCGACAGCGGATGCTGCGCGCCGAGCACTGCGTCGAGGTGCAGGTAATCGCCGTAGCTCATGTCGACGCCGGGCGCCGCCTGAGCGCCGGATGCGGCGCGCGAAACGTCGTCGCTGGGTGTCGTCATGGCGGCTCCTGTCTGGACGTGCGGAACGATGCGCTGCACTGTAGCGACCGCCGCCGCGAACAAACCGGCCCGGGCGGGCGACGGCTTGATATTCTCCGTCGGCATGCCGGTCGAACCCGTTCAATCGTTGCGCGCGTTGGGCGCGTTGTCGTCATGGTGGCAGCGCGCGGCCCTGGCGGTGCATGTCCGCACCGCACACCTGCCGCCCACCACGCGGGCCATGTTGTGGGCCGTGGCGGCGGGCTCGTTGTTCTCGCTGCTGAACGCGCTGATGCGCGCACTGTCGCAGTCGATCGATCCGTTCCAGGCGCAGTTTCTGCGCTACTTCTTCGGCCTCGTCGTGCTGTCGCCGATCGTGCTGCATCACGGACTGGTGGCCTATCGGCCGCGCCACATCGGCGGGCAGTTCGTGCGTGGCGCGGCACACACGCTCGGCCTGGGCCTTTGGTTCGCGGCCCTACCGAAGATCGCACTGGCCGACACCACGGCCATCGGCTTCACGACACCGATCTTCATCATGATCGGCGCCAGGCTGGCCTTCAACGAGCCGATGCGCTGGGAGCGCTGGGTGGCCACGGTGGCCGGCGTGGCCGGCGTGTTGATCGTGGTCGGCCCCAAGCTGTCGGCCGATGCCGGCCTGTACCACCTGGTGATGCTGGCGTCGGCACCGGTGTTCGCGGCCTCGTTCCTGATCACCAAGGCGCTGACGCGCTACGAGACCACCGGCACCATCCTGGTCTGGCAATCGATCAGCGTGGCCACCTTGAGCCTGCCGCTGGCGCTGCTGCACTGGCAGCCGATCAGCGTGTGGCTGTGGGCCGGCTTCGCACTGTCGGGCTTGCTCGGCAGCGCCGGCCACTACTGCCTGACGCGCTCGTTCACGCACGCCGACATCTCGGCCACCCAGTCGGTGAAATTCCTCGACCTCGTGTGGTCGGCGTTTCTGGGCTTCGTGTTGTTCGCAGACGTGCCGACGTTCTCGACGCTGCTTGGCGGGGCGCTCATCTGCGCCGGCACGGTGTGGTTGGCGCGGCGCGAGTCGCATGGCTCGCGTGAGGCCGGGCCCGTTCGGGCGGGTTGAGGTGGTGGCCTGGGGCGGAATCGAACCACCGACACGCGGATTTTCAGTCCGCTGCTCTACCAACTGAGCTACCAGGCCCTCTGGGAAAGGGCGCGATTATAGGCGCGCGAGTGGTGCGCCTCGCCCGCTCAAACCGGTGTGCCGCGCTTGTTGCGCGACAGGTCGACGCCGAGCTGCTTGAGCTTGCGGTACAGGTGCGTGCGTTCCAGGCCGGTCTTCTCGGCCACGCGAGTCATCGAGCCGTTTTCCTTGGCCAGGTGGAACTCGAAGTAGCTCTTCTCGAACGAGTCGCGTGCCTCGCGTAGCGGTCGGTCGAGGTCGAACGACTGCTCGGCCTGCGGCCCCACTGGCAACGGCGCCAGCATCGGCGCCACGCCGGCGCCAGGCATCGGCGCTTCGTGCAGCAACGACGCATCCATCCGGTACACCGTGGGACCGTTGCTCGGTGCAGGCGCAGGGCGCGGCGACGGCTTGGCGAGCGACTGCTCCACCGCACGCAACAGCTTTTGCAGCGTGACCGGTTTTTCCAGGAACGCCGAGGCGCCGAACTTGGTGGCCTCCACCGCGGTGTCGATCGTACCGTGGCCGCTCATCATGATCACCGGCATCGTCAGCAGTCCCGATGCACCCCACTCCTTGAGCAAGGTGATGCCGTCGACGTCGGGCATCCAGATGTCGAGCAACACGAGGTCGGGTCGCATGCGCTCGCGTACGGCGCGTGCCTCGGCGGCGTTTTCGGCGAGCTCCACCGAGTGGCCCTCGTCGGACAAGATGTCGGACAACAAACCGCGGATGCCCAGTTCGTCGTCGACCACCAGAATCGTTGCCATCAGCTGCTTTGGTGCACCTGCGTTGCCGCTCCGCCTGCGTCTTGGGGTATCTGAGCGCCCGCGGCGGTCTGCGAGATGGGGCTCAGTCTGGAAAATGATAACGAAACTTGGGCCCCTGCGACGGCCCCGTCCGACTCATTACCTTGACGCAGGTTGCCCAGGCGCACCCGAGCCCCGTGTTCGTCGGCGATCTTGCGCACCACCGCCAGGCCGAGGCCGGTGCCCTTGGGCTTGGTCGTCACGTAGGGCTCGAACGCGCGGCGCAGCACCTTGTCGGCAAAACCCGGCCCGTTGTCGCTGACCACCAGCCGCACCGCGCGGGCCTCGTCGCCCTGGCCGTGGGTGAACTCGGTGCGCAGCCACACACGGCCGTCGGGCCGCTCGGCCACCGCATCGAGCGCGTTCTGCAGCAGGTTGTGGATCACCTGGCGCAGTTGCGTGGCGTCGCCCATGATCGGCGGCAGATCGCCGGCCAGTTGCGCGTGCACGCGCCCCTGCTCCTGCGCCTGGCCATACAGCGCCAGCACCTCCAGCACCACCGCGTTCAGATCCAGCGGCGCCAGCTGCGCCGCGGGCAGGCGTGCGTAGTCGCGAAACTCGTCGACCAGCTGCTTCATCGCCTGCACCTGCGTCACGATGGTGGCCACCGAGCGCTCCAGCAGCGCACGGTCGGCACCGCCCAACTGAGCCTCCAGCTTGTGCTGGATGCGCTCGGCCGACAACTGGATCGGCATCAACGGATTCTTGATTTCGTGCGCGAGGCGCCGCGCCACCTCGGCCCAGGCCAGGGAGCGCTGCGCCGACACCACCTCGGTGATGTCGTCGAACACCATCAGCCGAGCTTCGTTGGGCAGCACCGCGCCGCGCACCAGCAGGTTGAGCGTGGTCTGCTCGTTGACACGCAGCTCGAAAGCGTCCTGCCAATGATCGCGCTCGCCCGCCTCGGGGCTGGCGCGGTGCAGCTCGAAGCGCTGCCACACCTTGTGCGCGAGCTCCGCCAGCCCAGGCACTTGTTCCAGCGGGCGGCCTAGAAACGCCGACAGCGGCTGGCGCAGGATGCGCGTGGCGCCGGGGTTCACGGTGTCGATGCCGCGCTGGCGGTCGAACACGATGACGCCTGCGCTCAGCGAATCGAGGATGGTCTGCAGCCGCGTGCGCGCGCCCTCGAGCTGCGCCACGCCGCGCCCCACCTGCTCGCGCGCCTCGGCCAGCAGCTCGGTCATGCGCGCGAACGCGCGCGTCAAGCCGCCCAGCTCGTCGCGCGAGGCGAACACCGGTTTGGCCGTGAGGTCCCCCTCGGCCACCTCGCGCACGCCGTCGGCCAGCACGACCAGCGGCCGCGCGATCTGGTTGCCGAGGATCGCCGCCACCAGCACGGCGCCGAACACCGCCAGCACCAGCGCCAGCGTCAGCGTGCCGATGTACATGCGGCGCAAACCATCTTGGGCGATGGCGCGCCGCTGGTATTCGCGGTACGCCGACTGCACGGCCAGCGCCTGGCTCACCAACTGCGGCGCCAGGGTTTGCGTGGCGAACAGGAAGCGCTCTTCGCGCGCCGCCAGCGTGATCTCGTTGCTCGGGATCAGCACCAGCGCGCGCACGCGCGCGACGGGCCGTGCACCGCCGGCCGGCGGCTCGTCGTCCAGGCCTTCGAGCTGGCTGGCCGCGCCGGCAGCGCGGGCCTGGCGCCACAGCGCGGGCGCCGGGCGCTGCGGCGTGATCGAGCCGGCCTGCGAACTGGCGCTGGCCAACACCTGGCCGGTGGGGCCGAGCAGCATCAACTCGCGGGCATCGATCTGCTCGCGCACACGCTCCAGCGTCAGCGGGCCGATCGCCTGGCGGTTCTCGGCCAGGCGCTCGGCCGCCAGCCGGGTCTTGGCCACCAGATCGGCGCTCAACGCCTCGAGCGTGCCGCGGCCGAGAGACAGGCCGGCATCGAGTGCGCCCGCGACCTGCGCGTCGAACCAGGTCTCGATGCTGCGCGACACGAACTGCACCGACACCGTGTAGATCAGCACGCCGGGCACCAGGCCCACCAGCGCGAAGATGCCGGCCAGCTTGATCAGCAGGCGGCTGCCGAACTTGCCGCTGCGCAGACGAAACGCCAGTCGCGTGGCAGCGATCGCGATCACCAACAGCAGCGCCGCCGCGATCACCAGATTGACCCAGAACAGCCAGACGAAATTGCGCTCGAACAGATCGCGCTCGCTGGTCATCGACAACATGAAGGCGATCACCAACGCTGCCCCGACGACGGCCAGCGCCGAGATCACGAGCGCCCAGCGCAGCGGTTTGCTCATGTGCAGCGACTGTTCGGTGCTCACTTGTGCACCGCCTCGATCAGGTACTCGTCGACCTTCAGCACACGGGCCGTGCCGAGCGACCAGTCTTTGCCCAGGCCGATCTGCAGCGGTTGCGGCAGCTGCGAGGCGTCGAGCCGATAGCTGAATTCGACGTAGTAGCGTTCGCCGCTGAAAAGCTGCCCGGCTTCGGCCAGCTGCCAGCCGCTGACCCGCGAGATCACCGCCAAGGCATCGGACAGGGTCGGATAGGTCTGGCCCAGCGGACCCAGCCCGACGCGCCAGCTGCCGGTCAACGGCTGGTACGACAGCCGGTAACTGCGCGAGACGCCCGACACGCGCTCATCGCGCCAATACCAGCGCGATCGGTACAGGGTGGCATCGACCTCGAAGTACATCGGCACACCGCGGCGCAAGGCATCTTCGATCGCACGCGACAACGTCAGCCGCGCGCTGAACTCCAGCGTCAGCGCACCGTCTGCCGCGCGCAGCTCCAACGCCGCCAATTCAACACCTTGCGCGCCGGCCGGGTGAGCGGCGCCCAATGTCCATGTCACGCACAGCACAGCGGCCGCATGCCACAGCCCCGCCCACCGCGCGCAACACCATCGCCCGGCAGCAGCGAGCCCCGCCGCGCGCGGTGATTGACTTGCGGTCGTCGCGCGGCGCATGGGTCGGCGGGCTTTAGTGCGAAGGCTTGTGAATCAGGGCGTAGAAGAATCCGTCGCCCACGACGGGCGCCGGGGCGGATCGGTCGAAACCATTGTCCGGCAGTGGCAGCAGGTGGCCCGGCGCGTTGCCGTCCTGCTGCGCGCCTTGCGTGCCGTGACGTTGCAAAAAAGCGTCGATCTGCTGCTGTCCTTCGATACGAAAGATCGAGCATGTGGCGTAAAGCAGCACGCCGCCGGCCGCCACGGTCGGCCACAGCGCATCGAGCAGCTCGGCTTGCGTGCGCGCCAGGGTCGCCAAATCCTGTGCGCGCCGCAACCAGCGCACATCGGGGTGCCGCCGCACGATGCCCGAGGCGCTGCACGGCGCATCGAGCAACACGGCATCGAACGGCGTGCCATCCCACCATGAGTTGACCGCGCGCGCGTCGGCGCACACGAGCGTGGCCCGTAGTTGCAGGCGTTGCAGGTTCTGCTGCACGCGCTGCAAACGCGCCGCGTCGACATCGAGCGCGACCAGGTCGAGGTCCGCCAGCTCCAGCAGGTGGGCGGTCTTGCCGCCGGGTGCGGCGCAGGCGTCGAGCACACGTGCACCGGGCGCCAGCCCGCGCCCGAGCAACAACGGCGCCGCGCGCTGCGCCGACAGATCCTGCACCGAGACGTCGCCGTCGGCGAATCCGGGCAATTGCGTCACCTGGCACGGTGTGGTCAGCCATACCGCCTGCGGCCCGACCACCTGCGCGGACCTTCCGTTGGCCGCCAGGCGCTGCACGTAGTCGTGCGCGGTGCCTCGCCGCGCGTTGACGCGCAGCACCATCGGCGGGGCCTGGTTGTCGGCCGCCAGCAGCTCGCGCCACTGGGCAGGCCAATCCTGCCGTACCCGTTCGATCCACCATTGCGGGTGATTGAACGCGGCCACGCTCTGGTGGCGGACCGCTTCGACCAGCGCTGCACGCTCGCGCACGAAACGGCGCAACACGGCATTGACGAAGCCGCTCGCGGCGGGCGAACGCTGCCGCGCCGCGGTGACGGCCTGGTCGACCAGCGTGTGGTCGGTGTACGGCGCCGCGCCCTCGCGCGGCAGCAGCAGCGCCAGCGCGCTGAGCAGCAAGGCGTCCACCGGCGGCGGCGGCACGCGCGGCGCCAGGCGCTCGCGCAACGCCACGGCCGTGCCCAGCTGGCGCATCACCTCGCTGGCCAGCGCCAGCACGCCGGGACGCAGCTCGCCATCCAGCGCGTCGAGCGCCTCGGTCAACGATCGGCCCGCGCGCACCGCCGCCACCGCATCGGCGGTGCGATCGAGCAGGCGCGAGAGCGGCGGCGAAGTGACCACAAACCAGTCTAGCAACCGGTGAATTCCGTCGCGATGCAGCGTCCGGGCATGACTGAGACAATGGGCAACCACGCCTCGAAGACGCGCGCCCCAAGGCCGCGACGACCCACCATGTCCGAACTGACACGCATCCTGCGCAGCGAAGCCGACCTCACGCAGCTGCCGGCATCGCAGCGCATCCGCTACCGGCTCGTTGGCGCCGACTGCCGGTACCATGCCAACGACAACATCTCGGCGTTCGTACGTCCGGGCGAGCTCGACGAGTTGAAGGCCGAGGTGCAGGCCAAGATGCACGAGGTGCTGCAGGCACTGGTGATCGACACCGACAGCGACCACAACACACAGGGCACGGCCGAGCGCGTGGCACGCATGTTCGTCGACGAGGTGTTTCGCGGCCGCTACGTGGCGCCGCCGAAGATCACCGAGTTCCCCAACGCGTCCCGTCTGAACGAGCTGATGATCGTCGGGCCGATCAGCGTGCGCAGCGCCTGCTCGCACCACCTGTGCCCGATCCTCGGGCGGGTGTGGATCGGCATCCTGCCCAACGAGCACTCCAACCTGATCGGCCTGTCGAAGTACGCGCGGCTGTGCGACTGGGTGATGACACGCCCGCAGATCCAGGAAGAGGCGGTGGTGATGCTGGCCGACGCGCTGCAGGAGCGCGTGCGGCCCGATGGTCTGGCCATCGTGATGGAAGCCGACCACTTCTGCATGCATTGGCGCGGCGTCAAGGACGACGACTCGGCGATGACCAACAGCGTGATGCGGGGGGCGTTCCTGAAGGATCCGAACCTGCGCCGCGAATTCCTGTCGCTGCTGTCGAAGAAGAGCGACGTTTGATTGCCGGAGGTGCAACGATGCTGGTTCGCTTGATGTACGCCAGCCGCGCGGTGCCCGCGGTCGACGCCGAAGAACTGCACACGCTGCTGCGGCAGTGCCGCACCCACAACCCCAAGCTCGGCATCACCGGCGTGCTGTGTTTCGCCGATCGCATCTTCCTGCAGGTGCTGGAGGGTAGCCGCTCGGCCGTCAACCGGCTCTACCAGCGCATCGCGCACGATGCGCGCCACAGCGACGTCGAGCTGCTGACCTATGAAGAGATCGACGAGCGGCGGTTCGCCGGTTGGGCGATGGGCCAGGTGCAGATGGCGGGCTTGAACCCGGCCTTGCTGCTCAAGTACTCGGCCAGCGCCACGCTCGATCCGTATGCCGTGCCCGGGCGCGTCTCGATGGCGCTGTTCGACGACCTGGTGGCGACCGCGTCGATCCATTGCGAACGAGGCTGAGCGCGCGTCGATCTCGCGCTCGATGCGCACCTTGGAGGTCCAGATGAGCCGTGCATTGCGGGCCACGGCCGCATCGTTGTTGCTCACCGCCGGCGCGGCGGTGGCGCAAGACGCCAACCTCGGCCGCAACCTGGCGGCCACCTGCGCCAACTGCCACGGCACCGATGGCCAGGTGCGCGGCGACGCCGTCAAGCCGCTGGCCGGCGTGCCGGCCGCCAAGATCGTGGCGGCATGCAACGACTTCAAGAGCGGCGCGGCGCCCGCGACGATCATGCATCAGATCGCCAGGGGCTTCACCGACGGCCAGATCCAAGCGATCGCGGCTTACTTCGCTGCGCAGCCAGCCAAGAAATGATCGGGAACACGCCATGACGCAGCCTTCTCGCCCGTCGCGGCGTCGTGTGCTCGGCGCCGGCCTGGCCGCGGCCGGTGCGCTGCCGCTGTGGGGCTGCGCCAACCCGGCCAGCGGTCCCTCGATCGGCCGCGTGGTGGTCGTCGGCGGCGGCTTCGGCGGCGCCACCGCGGCCCGTTATCTGCGCATGTGGGGCGGCAACATCGACGTCACGCTGGTCGATCGCTACCCGAACTTCATTTCGTGCCCGATGTCCAACCTGGTGATCGGCGGACACAAGCAGATGAGCGACATCACCGTGCCCTATGCCGGGTTGGAGGCGATGGGCATCCGGCGCATCCAGGGCGAGGTGGTGGCCATCGACGCAGCGGCCAAGGCAGTGCGCCTGGCCGATGGACGCACGCTCCCCTACGACCGCGCGGTGCTGTCGCCGGGTGTGGACTTCATGTTCAGCCAGGTGGCGGGGCTCGACAGCCCCGCTGCGCAGGACAGGATCCTGCACGGCTGGAAGGCCGGGCCGCAGACGCTGGCGTTGCGACGCCAGCTCGAAGCCATGCCCGACGGTGGCGTGTACGCACTGACGATTCCCCAGGTGCCGTACCGCTGCCCGCCCGGCCCGTACGAACGCGCGTGCCTGGTGGCCGGCTACTTCAAGCAGTTCAAGCCCAGATCCAAGGTGCTGCTGCTCGACGCCAACCCGGAGATCCAGTCGAAGAAGGTGCTGTTCGAAAAGGCTTTCGCCGAGCACTACAAAGGCATCATTGACTATCGGCCCAACAACGACCTGATGCAGGTCGACGCGGCCACGCTCACCGCGAAGTTCGATTTCGACGAGGTCAAGGCCGACGTGCTCAACGTGGTGCCGCCACAGCGTGCGGCCGACATCGCGCGCCGCGCGGGCCTGGTCAACATGAACAACCGCTGGGTCGGCATCGACTGGTTGACGATGGAGTCCACCGCGGTGCCCGGCATCCACGTGCTGGGCGATGCCGTGCTCGCGGGGCCGCTGATGCCCAAGTCGGGCCACCTGGCCAATCAGCAGGCCAAGGTCGCCGCCGCAGCGATCCTGCAACTGCTCAAGGGCGAACCGATCAATCCGGCGCCGGTCTTGGCCAACACCTGCTACAGCTTCGTCACCGCGCACGAGGCGGTCCACGTGACCACGGTGCACCAGTACGACGCCGCCGAGAAGGGCTTCAAGGTCGCGCCCGGCGGCGGCCTGTCGGCCGCGGCCAGTCCTCTGGAAGCGCGCTACGCGATGTCGTGGGCCGAGAACGTGTGGGCCGACATGCTCGCGACTTGACCGACGCTTTTCGACGCCCCGACTTCAGACCGCGTCCGGCGCCAAGCCGCTGTCACCTGCCACCCCCACCAGCTTGGGCATGTTGGGATGTCGCGCCGGCACGCGCCCGGGCTGGTGTCGCAACCAGGCCTCGACCACGTCCCACACGGGTCGGCTGCCCGGCGCGCTGCGCGCCTCTTCGTTGACCGAGGCCCAGCCGGCCACCTTGTAGGTCTTGTCGGACTCGATCGGCTTGCCGTGCAGGCGCATGTCGGCGATGCGCGCACCCATCGTGGCGCCCGGCGTCAGCGTGTAGCTCATGCCGCCCACGCGCACCATGTCGCCGCCCTGCTGGTAGTACGGATCGGGGTTGAACAGGTTGTCGGCCACGTCTTCGAGCACCGCGCGGATCGCCTCGCCGCGCATCTCGGTGAGGGTGGTGTGTGGGTAGGTGATCGCCAGCTGGTCCATCATCGACTCGCGCGTGATCGCCTCGCCGGGCAGCAGCGTGGTGCCCCAGCGGAAACCGGGCGACAACGCGATGTCGGCGCCCTGCACCTCGAGCAGCGCGTCGCAGATCAGCTGGTCCCAGCTGCCGTTGAAGTTGCCGCGCCGGTAGAGCAGGCCGTCGCTGACCGCCAGCGTCTCGTTCAGCCGCGCTTCGTGCGGCGAGCGCAGGCGCGTGATCAGCGCGTCCATCGCGACATCGGGCGGCAGCAGGTTGGAGAACACCGGCAGCAGCCGATAACGAAAGTCGGCGACGCGCCCGCCGGCGACACGGAAGTCCATCACGCCGAGGAACTTGCCATTGCAGCCGGCGTTGGTGACCAGCGTCACGCCGCCCGGGTTGCGCACCGGCACCGCGAGCGGGACGCCGTCGTGCGTGTGGCCGCCGAAGATCGCGTCGATGTCGCGCACGCGCGAGGCCATCTTCAAGTCGACATCCATGCCATTGTGCGACAGCAGCACGACCACCTGCGCCCCCTTGGCACGCACCTGCTCGACCAGGCTCTGCAGGCGCTCGTCCTGGATGCCGAAGGTCCAGTCGGCGACCCAGTAACGCGGGTTGGCGATCGGCGTGTACGGAAACGCCTGCCCGATGACGGCCACCGGCACGCCGTTGATCTCGCGCAGCGCGAAGGGCTCGAATACCGGATCGCCGAAGTCGGCCGTCGTGACGTTCTGCGCGACGAAGGCGATGCGGCCCTTGAAATCGTGCTCGACGATTTGTTTGACGCGCTCCATGCCGTAGGTGAATTCCCAGTGGCCGGTCGCCACGTCCACACCGAGCGCGAGCTGCGCCTGCACCATGTCGGCCGCCTGGGTCCACAACGAGGTGGCCGAGCCCTGCCAGGTGTCGCCACCGTCGAGCAGCAACGCGCCCGGTCGGCTGGCCTTGAGCCGCTGGATCAGCGTGGCCAGATGCGCGAAGCCGCCCAGGCGCCCGTAACGACGCGAGGCGGTCTCGAAGTCGAGGTAGGTGAACGCATGCGCCAGCTCCGAATCCGCCGCGATGCCGGCGGCGCGCAGCACCTGCGCGCCGACACGGTGTGGCCACTGCCCCCGCATGCTGCCGACGCCGAGGTTGACGCTCGGCTCGCGAAAGCGGTTGGGCTTGAGCTGCGCATGGCAGTCGGTGAAGTGCAGCAGCGATACCGCGCCGTCCCCTCGGAACGGCGGCGGCAGGTCGTACAGCGCAGCACCCGCGCTCGCCGCGTCCGCTTCGGCCCAGCGCCCCAGCGCCATGCCCGCGGCGCCGGCCATCGCCAGCGCCTGCAGGAACTCGCGCTTGCTCAGGCTCACGACATGCGGCTCGGGCGGTCCGCAGGCGAACGGTCGCGAGCGGTGCGCCGCGTCACTGATTGACGGGCGAGGCCGGGTCGAGCAACAGCGCCATCAGATGGCGCAGCTGGTTTTCATCGAGCAGGCCCATGTGGCCGAAGCGCGGCATGTTGGAGCATGCGGCGTAGGCCTTGCTGTTCCACAGCTTGCCCCAGGTGTACTGCACGATCGCCGCCGACGCCGGATCGGTGGGGTCCTTCACGCCGTGCTGCTTGCCGTAGTTCCACAGGCTGGGTCCGATGGTGCCGAACGAGATCTCCTTCTTGTCGATCTGGTGGCAGTTGTAGCAACTGGCGCCGTTGTCCTTGGGGGACGCCGATGCATCGGTCCACGTCATGCCGCGGCCGTTTTGCGCCAGCTTCTCGCCCTCGCGCCAGTCGCCCAGGTAACGGCCGCCCGCGGGCCAGCGGATGCTCGCCAGCGCCTCGGCTTCGATGCGCTTGACCGTGTCGGCCGGCGGTGGACTCGCGCCCGAACACGCCTGCTGACCCAGGTCTTGATGCAGCCGATCGACCTTGGCGATGCCCTGATCGCGGAACGAGGACTGCATGACGGCGATCGCCCGTCGATCGAGCTCGCCGGGCGACGGCGCCGATGCGCAGCCGGCCACCGAGCAAGCCACCACGACCAGTGCAATGATTCGGCAGATCATCATCGTGCGAGTTATCCGGTGGGCGATCAGCGCTTGATCGCCGGGGCGATCGATTCGGCGCCCTTGGCGTTGACGCCCATGAACACTCCCAGCGCTACCGTGGCATCGGAGCTGAAGCCCGGGTAAGGAAAGCGCTGCTGGCGATAACAGTCGTTGAGCCGCAGTTGCATGCCCCACATCTGGCCGTTGCTCACGCGATAGGCCGGCCAGGAAGCGAAGCCCACGCCGTCGCCTGGGTTCTTGCTGAGGTTGGGCAGGTCCTGCAGGCGGATGCGCTTGCCGTCTTCGCCGTGGCACGACGCGCACGCGAAGTCGTATGGCCCGCCGCGAAAGTAGAACACCCGCTTGCCGATCTCGTACATCTGCCGCTCGGCAGGATGCGACTGCGGCAGATCGAAGTGCAGGCCGCGCGAGGCCGCCGCCACAAAGGTGGCCAGCGCGGTCACGTTGTCCTGCTCGCCGCGCCCGAACGGCGTGTTGGCGATCGCCGCGCCGTCGAAGCCTTGCAGCATCTGCATGCAGCTGACCAGGCGCGACTCCAGATCCTGCACGCGGTCGGTGTCGGCAAAATAGCGCGGCAACTCGACGAAGGCGCCCTTGACCACGCCGGGGCCCTTGCCGAGATCGCAGGACTCGAGCGAGGCATTCTTGGGCCCGCGCTTTTGCTTCCAAAGCGCCTCGCCCTTGGCCTCGAACAATTCGGCGGGGTTGCCGTCTTCGAGCATCTTGCGGTACTCGGCAATGCCATCGGCCGCGGACTTCTGCGCCTGTGCAGCCACGCCCACCCACAGCAGGGCACCCGCGGCGGCGACGATCAGCTTGTTCACCGGGTCTCCCTGTCGTTGTGGCGCGCGTTGCACGGTGCCGCAGGGCGTCAGACCACGGTCGCTTCATCGCTGCGCTTGTCGCCGCGATTGTCGACCCAGGTGACGACGATCTTGTCGCCCGCCTTGGCGCCCCGGATCGTGAACAGCACGAACGGGTTCTTCGATACCGCGGTGCCCCACAACGCGCTGAACACCGGTGTGCCGTTGTGCGACGCGGTGACCTCCTGGATGAACCAGGCCGGCACCGTCTTGCCGGCGCTGTCCTTGCGCTGGCCGGTTTCCATCTCGTGGCTCATCAGCACGCGCACCACCGCCTTGTCGCCTTGCGCCTGGGCGCGAATTCGCATCGGATCGCCCATGTCAGCCCCCGCAGCCACCGAGCGTGACCTTGACTTCCTTCTGCGCGAACAAGGCCCTGCCGTCGGCCAGCAACGCCACCGCATAGACGTTGCTCGTCTGCGCCATCTTCACGCGGGTGGCAAAGCTCGGCTCCAGCGCGTCATTGACTTCGAACACCGCGGCCAGCGTGGTCGGGTTCTTCTCCACCAGCAGCGCCAGCCGCTTGACGCCCGCCAGCGCGCAGGCACACCCCACCGGCACGACCGCGCCGTTCTCGGCGATGTCGGGCGCGGTGAGCGTCACGTCCTTGCTCTCCTGGGGCGCGCCGGCGCCGAGCGCCTTGACCGTATCGGCCAGGCCCTTGGCGTCAAAGGCCGCTTGCGGCCAGGCGGCGCTGGCTGTGGTGGGCAACAAGCCGGCAGTCGCCATCAAGGCCGCCGCTTCGGCACTGTGCCTGAGCATCACCCGCCTGCTGACCATGAATACTCCCTCGGACCGCATCGAGCAATGATAGGCCAGCGGTTCCTCTGCAGGTTTGAACCGCGATTGGCGGGCGAATCAAGCGGCCTCGACCTCGACGAAACACGCGGCCACCGCGGGCGGCAGCGGGCAGTCGAGCAGGCGGGCGGCGATGCGCAGGGCCTCGGCAGCCGGCGCGCCCAGCCGGCCGGCGGGCGACAGCGCCACCGCGGCGTCGACCCAGCGCCGCACCAGCACGGGCCTGAGCATCCACGGCAGCGCCTGCACGTCGTGCAGCGCCGTCACCAGCGCATTGGCATCGGGCATGTCGCGGGTCACGCCGGCATCGGGCCAAGGCTGCATCACCTCGCGCCACCAGCGCTCGCCGCTGGTGGGCGTGCCCGACACCACGTCCAGATCGATCTCGGGGGCCGGCACGATGCGCGACAGGAATGCGCCGAAGCGGCCTATCTGGCGCGCCGTCTCGGTGGCTAGGCCATCGAGATCGACCTGCGCAGCGCCGGGCAGCGCCAACGCACGCACGTCGCCCAGCGCGTGCCGTATCGCGAGCCAGCGCAGGCGATCGAGCGCCAGCGCGCGTCCGTCGGCGACGATCAGGCGGCGCACCGCGCGCAACAGTTGCTGGCGCCGGTCGAGCGGGCCTTGCAGCACGCGCGCGACGAAGCGCTCGAGCCAGGGCATGCGTTCGGCGGCATCGAGCTTCATCAGGTCGTTGCGCAGCTCCTTGGCGCCGACGGTCTGGCGGCACTCGTCGCGCCAGACGGCCATCTCGCGCGTGCGGCCCGGCGTGAGCAGCAACGCCAGCACCGCGGCGTGCAGCTGGCCGGGGCCCGCCACTTGCGCGAAGCGCGCGCGGCGCTGCGCCGCCTCGACCGGATCGGGCGGTGGCGCGGGCGCCGCGGCTGGCAGCGCTGGCGCTTCGTCGCCGCCGTCGCCGCTCACAACGAGCCCGCCGCTTCGAAGCGAAACACCGGCGCCAGCATGCTGGTGGGAAATTGCCCGATCGCCTCGTTGTAGACCACGCCGGCCTGATTGAAGCGCTGGCGCGCCTCGATCAATTGCGGGCCGAATTCGAACAGCGCCAGCATCTGCGTGGCCACCACGTCGTTGGCGTGCACCTGCGCGTCGGATTCGACCTGATTGAGCACGCGCGCCACCGTGGCGTTGAGGGCGCCCTCGGCGGTGGCCAGGCTGGCGGCTGCGGCCGAGCCGGTGGGCCGCGCCCGCACGGCGTGTGCGGCCACCTGCAGTTGCTGCTGCGCCGAGCGCAGCGCGTCGACCACATCGCGGCTGTTGGGCCACAGCTCCCACAGCGCCTGCGCCAGTGCGGTGAGCACCTGGCCGCGCCGTTCGAGCAACCCATCGACCTGCGCCCACGCTTCGACGATCGCTGCGCGCAGGCCGACGACTCGGTTGTGCGCACCCACCATCCAGAAGCCGCAGACGATCAGCGCGCCCAGCAGCAGCCATTGGGTGGAGTTCACGATCGAACCCCGGCGGGTGCCGCGCGCCAGGTCATGCGCGCAACTCGCCGTCGCCCAGCACGATCCACTTTTGCGACGTCAGTCCTTCGAGCCCCACCGGCCCTCTGGCGTGGAACTTGTCCGTGGAGATGCCGATCTCGGCGCCGAGCCCGTACTCGAAGCCGTCGGCGAATCGTGTGCTGGCGTTGACGATCACGCTGGCCGAATCGACCTCGCGCAGGAAACGCATCGCGCTGCCATGGTTCGACGTCAGGATGGCGTCGGTGTGATGCGAGCCGTAGCGGTTGATGTGCGCGATCGCCTCGTCGAGGTCATCGACCACCTTGATGCTGATGATCGAGGCCAGGTATTCGGTCGACCAGTCCGCGGGCGACGCTTTCACCGCGCGCGCGCCGGCCACCGATTGCACCCATGCCAGCGCGCGCTCGTCGCAGCGCATCTCCACCGACTTGGCTGCGAACAGCGCGGCGATGCGCGGCAGGAACTTGCCCGCCTGTCCGACATGCACCAGCAGCGACTCCGCCGCGTTGCACGGGCTCACCTTCTGCGTCTTGGCGTTGTCGGTCACCGCCAGCGCCATCTGCAGATCCACCTCGGCATCGACGTAGACGTGGCAGTTGCCGTCGAGGTGCTTGATCACCGGCATCTTGGCCTCGGCGGCGACACGCTCGATCAGCCCCTTGCCGCCGCGCGGGATCATGACGTCGACCTGTTCGTGCATCGCCAACAGACAGCCGACGGCCGCGCGGTCGGTGGTGGCCACCAGCTGCACCGCGTCGGCCGGCAGGCCGGCGCCGGCCAGCGCGCGCTCGACCAATCGCGCCAGCGCCAGATTCGACGCCAGCGCCTCCGAGCCGCCGCGCAGGATCGCGGCATTGCCGCTCTTGATGGCCAGCGACGCGGCCTCGATCGTCACATTGGGTCGGCTCTCGAACACCATCGCGAACACGCCGAGCGGCACCCGCATGCGGCCCACCTGGATGCCGCTGGGCTGCCGCCTGAGCTCGCTGATCTCGCCGATCGGGTCGGCCATCGCGGCGATCTGCTCGCAGCCGCGTGCCACCGTCTCGATGATGGCGGGCGTGAGCTTCAGGCGGTCGACCAGCGCCGGTTGCAACCCGGCTGCCGCCGCAGCGGCGACGTCGCCGCGATTGACCTGCTGCAATGCGTCGCTCTCGGCCCGCAACAGACGCGCCAACTCGAGCAAGGCCGCATTGCGCGCGGCCAGCGGCGCGCGCGCCATCGCGCTCGACGCGGCGCGCGCGCAAGCACCCAGCTGGGCCATGTACTCGGGGATGTCGGTCGGGGTCATCGCCGCTGCATTGTCCCACTACGCGTGCGCCAGGGCAGCCAGCCACAGCGGCGCGGTGAATGCGAAGGCCACGGTGGATATCACGATCGCCGCGGTGGCTTCGGCCTCGTCGCTGCGGTAACGCTGCGCGAAGATCAGCGCGTTGCTGCCCACCGGCAGCGCGGCCATCATCACCACCACCGCCAGCGGCTGGCCCGACAGGCCGAACACCCCCTGCGCCACCGGCCACACACAGGCCGGCATCACGATCAGCTTGATCGCCGACAGGCCGATCGCCGCCCGCACCGGTCCGCCCAGGCCATAGTGCTGCAGCGACAGGCCGATCAACACCAGACACACCGGCACCACCGCGCTGCCCAACACCTGCAGCAGCTGATCGAGCAGCTCGGGCAGCTGCAGGCCAGCGGCGTTGAACAGCAGCCCCACCAGCAGCGGCAGCACGACCGGGTGCACGACGATGTTGCGCACCATCGTGCGCCACACGTCGGAGCGGGAGCGCTGCCCCCGCGCGCCCGCCACGTCGTGCTCGACCAGCGCCGTCAACACGGTCAGCATCACCAGGCCGTGCAGGCTGACGATGGTCAGGTGAAGCCCGAGGCCGCTTTCGCCGAACAGCGCGGCCGCCATCGGAATGCCCACCTGCACCGCGTTACCGTACACGGTGCTGATCGCGCGCACGGCGCCGCGCGCCGGGGCCACTCGATGGCTGCGCATGCGCGCGACGGCGTAGACGACCAGCATCAATGCCAGTGCCGGCACGAAGTACGCGGCCAGCGTGCGCCACGGCAGCGCGGCCAACTCGAGCCGCGCCGCGGTGCGAAACAGCAGCGCCGGCACGAAGATCATGAACGCCGCGTTGCCGAGCACGCGTGCCGTGTCGCCTTCGCCCAGCCAGCGCTGGCGCCCGGCCCACCAGCCGAGCGCGACCACGATGAACATCGCCAGCAGCTTCTGCAGCACCAGCCCCGACATGGCGCGCCGCGGTCAGCCTGACTTGCGGGCGGCCGGTTTCTTCTTGGTTGCCGGTTTCTTGGCCGCCGCCTTTCCTGCCACGGTCTTCTTGGCTGGCGTGGCGGCGGCGCCGTCACCCTCGGCCGCAGCCACACCTGTTTTGGCGGCCGCGCCCTTGGCACCACGCTGCGGCCGCGGCTCGAACTCGAACACCACCTTGCCTTCCTTGGCGTCGTAGCGCAGATACGCCTTGAACTTGCGTCGTGTCTTGTTGGAGATGAAGTTCTCCAGCAGATCGGTGCGGCCTCCCGCGAGCAGCTTGCTCATCTGCTCGCGCGCCACCGGCTGCTGCAGGATGATCTTGCCGCTCTTGAAGTCGCAGGTCTGCTTGGGGCCCGTGGCGTGTTCGCACACGTAGCTGGTGCCGTGCTCGTAGACGTGGCCCTTGCACTTGGGACAGGCGCCGAGCGAGGCCTGACCGCTGAAGTCCACCGGCTCGCCGTCTTCCTGCGCGCGGCGTGCGTCTTCGCCGAAGTCGAATTCGAGCTTCCAGTTGCGGATCTCGTCGTCGTAGACCAGCCGCAACTCGGCACTGAACGGCCAGCCCGCCTTCGAGCGAAAGCCTTCGAGCGGCCCGATCTTCTTGTCGCGCAGAAACGCTTCGGCCTCGGCGATCTCGAAGCTGCGGCCGCCGGGGATCTTGGTGATGCTGAACTCGCAGGCCTCGCAGGCGAAGCGCCGGTAGTTCTCCTTGACCACGCCGCCGCAGTTGGGGCACGGCGTGGCGAGCGTCGCATAGTCGCCCGGAATGGTGTCGCGGTCGTACTCCTTGGCCTTGCGCACGATGCGCTCGGCCATCGCCGCCACGTCCTTCATGAACGCGCTGCGGGCGAGGCGGCCGTGCTCGATCTCAAGCAGGCGGTATTCCCAATCGCCGGTGAGCTCGGGCTTGGTCAGGTCTTCGACGTCGAGCCCGCGCAGCAGCGTCATCAACTGGAACGCCTTGGCCGTGGGCACCAGCTCGCGGCCGTCGCGCAGCATGTATTTCTCGAAGATCAGGCCTTCGATGATCGCGGCACGCGTGGCTGGCGTGCCCAGGCCCTTGTCGTGCATCGCCGCGCGCAGCTCGTCGTCCTCGATCAGCTTGCCCGCGCCTTCCATCGCCGACAGCAGCGTCGCCTCGGTGTAGCGCGCCGGTGGGCGCGTCTTCTGCGCCAGCACGTTGATCTCGACGTTGCGCACCGTCTCGTCGGGCAACACCGGCGCCAGGTTGGCGTCCTCGTCCTGCGCCTCCTTGCCGTACACCGCCTGCCAACCCGGATTGACCAGCACACGGCCATTGGTCTGGAACTGATGCGCACCGACGGTCGTGATGCGCGTGGTCAGCAGGTACTCGGCCGGCGGGTAGAACACCGCGATGAAGCGCTTGACCACCAGGTCGTACAGCTTGGCTTCGGCGTCGGTGAGGTGCGCTGGCGTCTGCAGCGTCGGGATGATCGCGAAGTGGTCCGACACCTTGGCGTTGTCGAACACGCGCTTGGTCGGCTTCACGTAGTCGGCCTTCAGCGCCAGCTTGGCATGGCGCGCCAGCTCGCGCGACGGGCCGGGCAGATCGCCTTCGGCCAGCACGGCCATCGTCTTCTTGACCACGGCCAGGTAGTCCTCGGGCAATGCACGCGAATCGGTGCGCGGGTAGGTCAGCGCCTTGTGCCGCTCGTACAGCGCCTGCGCCAGCGACAGCGTGGTCTTGGCCGAGAAGCCGAAGCGGCCGTTGGCCTCGCGCTGAAGCGTGGTCAGGTCGTACAGCAGCGGGCTGCTCTGCGAACTCGGCTTGGATTCTTCGCTGACGCGGCCGCTCTGGCCGCGCACCGCCTGCTCGATCGCACGCGCGTCGGCTTCGTACCACAACCGATCGGCGCGGGCCTCGGGGTCGTCTTCGTTCTTCTTCCACTTCGGATCGAACCACTTGCCCTCGTAGGTGCCGGCCTTAGCGAGGAACGCGGCCTTCACCTCCCAATAGTCGCGCGCCACATGCTTGCGGATCTTCTCCTCGCGCTCGACCACGATCGACAGCGTGGGCGTCTGCACGCGGCCGACGGTGGTGAGAAAGAAGCCGCCGTCGCGCGAGTTGAACGCCGTCATCGCGCGCGTGCCGTTGATGCCCACCAGCCAGTCGGCCTCGCTGCGGCTGCGCGCAGCGTCAGCCAGGCCGTGCATCTGCGCGTCGCTGCGCAGCTCGTCGAAGCCGTCGCGGATCGCCTGCGGCGTCATGCTCTGCAGCCACAGGCGCCGCACCGGTTTGGCCGACTTCTTGTCGATGCCCGCGTACTGCACGATCAGGCGGAAGATCAGCTCGCCCTCGCGGCCGGCGTCGCAGGCGTTGATCAGGTCGGTCACGTCCTTGCGCTTGACCAGCTTGACCACCGCATTGAGCCGCGACTTGGCCTTGTCGATCGGCGCCAGGTCGAAGTGCGGCGGCACCACCGGCAGATGCGCGAAGCTCCACTTGCCGCGCTTGACGTCGTAGGCCTCGGGCGCCTTGATCTCCACCAGGTGGCCGACCGCCGAGGTGACGACGTAGCGCTCGTTCTCGAAGTGGTCGGCATGCTTGTCGAACTTGCCCGCCGTCGGCGTGAGCGCGCGCACGATGTCCTGCGCCACGCTGGGCTTCTCCGCAATGATCAGTGACTTGGTCATGTCCGTTGGTTGCTCTGTCGGGGCCGTTGCAGGAACGTTCGATTCGGCGAGGGCGCCCTGTGCATGCCTACAATGCCCACCCATTCACGCGCGCGCACACGCACGCGCGCGCGCCTGATTTCAATGTACCCAATGAATCCGCCCCGCTCCCAAATCCGCACCCAGCGCCCGAAAACCAACCGCCAGACCGCCGCCACTCCACCCGCCGCCAGCGGCCGCCGCATCCAGGTGCGACGCTCCGGCGTGCACGGGCGCGGCGTCTATGCGATCCGCCCGATCGCCAAGGGCGAGGTCATCATCGAATACAAGGGCCAGATGATCACCTGGCAGCAGGCCGAGCGCCGCCATCCGCACGATCCGAAGGACCCCGACCACACCTTCTACTTCCACATCGACGACGATCACGTGATCGATGCCAAGTTCGGCGGCAACGCGGCGCGCTGGATCAACCACGCTTGCAACCCGAACTGCGAGTCCGACATCGACGAAGAGCGCCACCGCGTCTTCATCAAGGCGCTGCGCGCCATCAAGCCGGGCGAGGAACTGTTCTACGACTACGGCCTGGTGATCGACGAACGCTACACCCCGAAAGTGAAGAAACAGTTCGCCTGCCGTTGCGGTGCACGCGGTTGCCGTGGCACGATGCTCGCGCCCAAGCGCTGAGATGTCGGTCCACACGCGTGCGGCGCAGGAGCGTGCCGGCGCCCACTGAACATGCAAGACCCCGTCACCCTGTCGTGGAACACCGAGCCGCTGTGGAGCGAGCTGTCCGCGTTGCTGCCGGGTTTGTCGATCGAGGTGGTGGCGCGCTGCGAGTCGAGCAACGCCGTGCTGGTGGAACGCGCGCGACGCTCGGGCGGCTTGGCCGAGTCGGGGCCCTCGCGCCCCGGTGAGCTCGAGCCGCCGATCAGCGGCCCGATGCCGTTTGTCGAGGCCACGCGCATGGGCCGGCGCGCCGGCGACACGCAGCCGTGCCTGCTGGTGGCCGAACAACAAACCCGCGGCCGCGGTCGTTGGGGGCGCAGCTGGCAATCCAGCGCAGGGGCTTCGTTGACCTGCTCGCTCGCCTTGCCGTTCGCGCCGCCCGATTGGTCGGGCCTGTCGCTGGCCGTGGGCGTGGCCTTGGCCGAGGCGCTCGACCCGCCAGGTCCGCGCGAGGGTGCATGGCTGGGCCTGAAGTGGCCCAACGACTTGATGCGGGTCGACAGCGCCGGGCCGCCGCGCAAGCTGGGCGGCATCTTGATCGAGTCGGTGCCGGTGGGGCAACGCCGCATGGCCGTCATCGGCCTGGGTCTGAACATCGCGCCTCAGCCGGTGGTCGACTTGAGCAACGGCTATGCCTGCCTGCAGGAATTCGAGCCCGGCATCGACGCGCCAGGCGCGCTCGCGCGCATCGCCAAGCCCTGGATCGAGGCGGTGCTGCAGTTCCAGCGCGAAGGCTTCGCGCCGTTCAAGCCGCGCTTCGCGCGCCTGGACTGCCTGAACGGACACGCGGTGACCACCACCCTCGACGACCTGCCCGGCGGCGTGGCCGCCGGCGTCGACGACACCGGTGCCTTGCTGGTGCAGGTCGGCACGTCGCTGCGCAGCGTGGGCGTGGGCGACGTCAGCGTGCGCGCGCCCGCGGAGCCGCCGAGGTGATGCGCACGTTGCTGATCGCGCTGGTCGTGGCCAACCTGCTGGTGCTCGCGTGGTCGCTCGACATGCTGCCGGGTATGTCGCGCACGCGCGAACGCGAGCCCGAACGCATGCAGCGCCAGGTCAACCCCGAGGCGGTGCAGTTGATCACGCCCACCGCGGCGAGCGCCGCGCTGCAGGCCGCGGCCGCGCAGCGCTCGGGCAATGGTGCCGCTGCGCCCGCCGCAGCGGCCAGCGCGGCGGCGCTCGACGTCGCCAGCGCAGCGACGGTGTGCCTGGAGGCAGGACCCTTCGCGGCCGGCGAAGTGGCCGCCGCCGAACGGGGCCTGCGCGATCTGAAGCTGTCGTCGCTGGAGTGGACACCGCAGCGCTCGGAGCGCGGCGGCTCGTACATCATCTACCAGGGCCGCTTCGCCGACGATGCGGCGTTGGCGCGTCGCCGCAGCGAGCTGCGGCGGCAAGACATCGCCACCGAGGAGGTGCGCAACTCGCCCGACCTGCAGCCCGGCCTGTCGTTCGGCCGCTTCGACACGCGTGCCGCAGCCGACGCCGCATTGGCGCAATTGGTGCAGCAGGGCATCAAGTCGGCGCGTGTCGTGACCATCAACATCCCGGTCGTGGTGACGCTGCTGCGAGTCGAGCGAGCCGACGGCGCGCTGGCAGCGCGCCTGACGCAGCTGAACCTGCCGCCGACGGGCTCGGGCTTCAGGCCCTGCGCGGTGCCGCCGTGAGCAACCCGATGGCCAGTGCCAGCAAGCCGAGCCACAGCGGGCCGAGCGCGCCCGCGCCGGGCTCTGCCTCCGCTGGCGACAGCGGCGACGGCGAAGCCTCGGTGGTGGCGCTGGCGGCGGCCGCGAGCTCGGGGTTGTCGAGCGTCTCGCCGGCACGCGCCGGCGCCACGTAGCTGGCCGGGTCGCGCGCGTAGAACAGCGCCTGTTCGGCATCGAGCACGCCGGCGCCGCAAGTGCCGAGCGTGCACAGGCAACGCGCCGAGTGCTCGGCCGAACAGGAAACCAGCCAGGGCGAGCGCACATGCGGGCGCGCCGTGACGGTGAGGCCGGTGACCAGCTGCTCGGCCGTCAACGCGGGGTTGAGCGACAGCATCAGCGCCGCCGTGCCGGCCACGATCGGCGTCGCGAAGCTGGTGCCGAAGCTGCGCGCATAGATCGCATCGCCGGGCCCGGCGATGCCGGCGTTGAACAGGGTCAACAGGCCGCCATCGGTGAGCAGCTCGCCGCCGGGCCCGCCGACGTCGTCGCCGCCGACGGTGGCCAGCGTGACCTCGGGCCCGAAACTCGAGTAGTGCGCCTTGAAGCCGTCGCGGTTGAGCGCGGCCACGGCGACCACGCCGCGGCAGTTGGCCGGTCGCGTCACGGCGCCCTGGGTGTTGCCAGCTGCCACCACCACCACCACGCCGCGCGCGCGCAACTCGTCGATGGCGCTCTGATAGGCGCGGTTGCAGGGGCGGGCGCTGCCGAAACTCAGGTTGATGATGCGCACCGGGTGCGTGTTGCGCGGCAGCCAGCCGCGGCCGTTGCTGACCAGCAGGCCGGCGGCCCAACGCATGCCGTCGATGATGTCGGCGGCCTCGGCGCCGCACTTGCCGGCCACCCGCACCGGCACGATGCG